>Ga0153938_1000953_pt1 | contig 11799 bp, 16 predicted proteins | sample TSNY022MetaG_FD_104740 | JGI IMG/M metagenome (GOLD analysis project Ga0153938, IMG submission 104740) | Attine ant fungus gardens microbial communities from New Jersey, USA - TSNJ022 MetaG | ecosystem: Host-associated > Fungi > Mycelium > Unclassified | place: USA:New Jersey: Brendan T. Byrne... | reverse complement strand
GAAAGCACTGGTTGATCCGCTGCAATTTGAAATGAGTATTCAGGCGGAGGATCTGTCCGGTTACGTACCGTCGTTTGGATGGGAGATGTCACCGCCTACTGATCATCAAAAGAAGACGTTGGAGAAACTTGGTATCTGCCCGGATGAGATAGATAATGCAGGCAAGGCATCTATGATACTGAACCGACTGGATAAACGCAGGCAGGAAGGTCTTACGACACCAAAGCAGATTCGGTGTCTGGAGAAGTACGGGTTCCAGCATGTGGGTAATTGGAGCTTTGATTCAGCGAAACATATGATTGACCGGATCGCCGCTGCCGGCTGGCGGGGCGCGCCGGCAGGCATTAATCCACAGGAATATAAGCCAGAGTAAGGAGACTAGAAAGTGAAGAGCAGTCACTACGACCTGTTAGAGGTATTGAACTACATAGACCCGTGCGAGCTCACCTATCAGGAATGGGTCAATGTCGGCATGGCTTTAAAAGAAGAGGGGTACCAGCCTTCGGCATGGGAGGATTGGAGCAGTAAAGATACCCATCGTTATCATCCCGGAGAGTGCACGCGGAAATGGAACAGCTTCTCCGGTGCCGGCACAATCGTAACCGGCGGCACGATCGTACAGATGGCACGGGGCTGGGGCTGGACACCGCCCTATGACCAGGGAATCGCTCTTGACTGGAATGATCCCATATCAACGGAGGCAATCATTGACAGCAACTGGGTGGAAGGCAAAGAGATAGAAGAACCGGCCAGATGGCATCCGGAACGGGAGTTGATTCAGTATCTGGAAATTCTGTTTGATTCCACTGAGAATGTCGGCTATGTGACCCAGAGCTTTGAAAAGGACGGAAAGCACATGCCTACAAAAGGGTGCTGCGATCGTACTGCCGGACAACTGATTGAGCAGTTATCTGCCTGCGATGGAGATATTGGGAAGGTTCTTGGCGATTATAACCCGGAGGTGGGGGCCTGGATCCGGTTCAACCCGCTGGATGGCCAGGGGATTAAGAACGACAATGTGACAGACTTCCGCTATGCCCTGGTTGAGTCGGATTCCATGGAAGTAGAGAAGCAGAATGCCATCCTCCGGGAGCTGGAGCTTCCCATTGCCTGTCTGGTGCATTCTGGAAAGAAGAGCCTGCACGCGATTGTCCGAGTCGACGCAGCGGACTGGGTGGAATACCGGAAGCGGGTTGACTATCTGTATGATATATGCAAGAAAAATGGATTAGCCGTCGATCAGCAGAACCGGAATCCCTCCAGGCTCTCCAGGATGCCTGGAGTCATGCGTGCCGGCCAGAAGCAGTTCCTGGTCGATACTAACATAGGAAAAGAAAGCTGGGCGGAATGGAAGGAATGGTTTGAGAGTATTACGGACGACCTGCCGGATCCGGAAAGCCTGGAGGATGTCTGGGATAATCTGCCGGAGCTGGCGCCGACCTTAATTGACGGAATTCTGCGGCAGGGACACAAGATGCTGATTGCCGGACCATCGAAAGCAGGCAAGTCTTTTCTTCAGATTGAAATGTGCATTGCCATAGCAGAGGGTAAGAAGTGGATCAACTGGCAATGCGGCCAGGGGAAGGTATTGTATGTGAACCTTGAACTTGACCGGGCCAGCTGCCTGCACCGTTTCAAGGATGTGTATGCCGCCCTGGAATGGCAGCCGGAGAACTTAAAGAACATCGATATCTGGAACTTAAGAGGCAAATCCCGGCCAATGGATAAACTGGCACCAATGCTGATCCGCCGGGCGGCTAAGAAGAATTATATTGCTATTGTAATCGACCCGATTTATAAGGTCATCACCGGCGATGAAAACAGTGCGGATCAGATGGCCAACTTCTGCAATCAGTTTGATAGGGTATGTACGGAGTTGGGAGTGGCAGTGATCTACTGCCATCACCATAGCAAAGGCAGCCAGGGCAATAAAAAGAGTATGGACCGTGCTTCCGGCTCCGGAGTATTCGCCCGGGATCCTGATGCCCTCCTGGACCTTATCGAACTTGAGACAACCGATGAATTGATGAAGCAGGAAGAAAATAAGGCAGTATGTGCAGCCTGCAGGCAATACCTGGATGCACATTTCAAGTGGGAAGACGACCTGTCCCAGGACGATTTGTGCAGCAGCAGCCGGATGCGGAACTATTGCGAGAATAAGCTGGACAAATGGCAGTGGGCAGCCCTGCAGCGTAATATCGAGGCGGCTAAGAACCGGGTAAAGACAGTGACGGCCTGGCGGATTGAAGGGACACTGCGGGAGTTTCCGAAATTTCAGCCAGCGAACCTGTGGTTTAATTATCCGGTACACACGTTGGATCAGAGTGGAGTCCTGGGCGATATTCAGCCGGAGGAGAACAAACCGCTCTGGCAAAAGGCAACTGAAAAACGAAAGAGAAATGCAAAGTCGGCCAGAGAAAAAATAAACTCATCCCTGGAAATTGCCTACGCTTCCCTGTCAATTGAAGGGGAGGTTACCGTAAAAGGACTGGCAGAGTATTGGAACGGAATGACCGAAAAAGGGGTCAAGGACCGAATTAAGAAAAGTGATTCTTTCTATTATGAAAATGGAATTGTCTATCAGAAAGAAAATGATAACAATGGAAATGAACGGAAATGACGCTGGTTGTTTCTTATATAGAAAGAGTGGAAATGACCATGATGGTTTCCTCTGATGATACTGGAAGTAACCTTGATAATTTCCGTTTCCGGCTAACTGGAAATGAACGGAAATGACCTTGGTTGTTGCCAGGGGAAATGAGAGGTGGAAATGACCACTACCCTAAAGGGTATGTATTTCCGTTTCCACCTGCGGTGTCATTGCGGAGGAAAGTAGTCGTGCGGAAGCTGACGCACGACGACTCCTTCCCCGCTTCACAATGACTTAAAAGATGATTTCCGAACAATTTCAAACTCTAAAGGGGTGAAGTGATGAAGGATGAGAGGATAGATCAGACACTACAAAAAATCAAGCGGTATCGAAGCAGGAAACAAAATAACATCTTTGATGATTTTTTTTCTTAAAGATTTGAATTTAATGGTTGAGGGCCTGGAACTGCTAAGACAAAAGTGAGGGAGTAAATCATGGTGACTGATTTTTTTATGGCGATAATTCCGCCGACCAAAACGCATCAGGAGAAGCAGGTCAGGGTTGTGAATGGGAAACCGGTATTCTATGAACCGCAGGAGTTGAAGGTGGTACGCGAGAAGCTGCGGGCGCATCTGGGGCGACATGTTCCGGAAGAAAAATTCACCGGACCGGTACGGCTGACTACCTGGTGGTGCTTCCCCGTGACGGGAAATCACTGCAACGGCGAATATAAAATCAGCAGGCCCGACACTGACAACATGGTCAAGATGCTCAAGGACGTAATGACGGAGCTGCACTTCTGGAAGGATGACGCCCAGGTTGCCAGCGAGGTAATCGAAAAGTACTGGGCGGAACTGCCGGGGATTTATGTGAAGGTGGAGAGCCTATGATAAATGAGCAGGTGTCAAATGGATTTGCAGAAGTGTACAACGAGTTCTGGTGTCGGTATAAGGACCGGCAGCCAAAAGAGGGCTCACCCGAATGGGAACGGATGCATACCTGGGCGGTCGTGCTAAAGAAGAAATATCCGCTGCTGGAAGAAGCAATCAACCGGATGACAACCGAAATCATCGAGCGTGCCAGGAACCGGGGGCGAATACCCGGCGATTACCACCGACCGCCAACGTAGAAAAGGAGATTGCACATACATTTTGAGTACGTGCCAAATGGAAGGAGAAATCATGAAAATCAGATTAACAATGCCGGGAGCGGCAATTGCGGTAGAAGTGACGGATCATCAGGCGAAGAATATGTTTAAGGAGCTTGCTGCGCAGCTGCTTGGAATGGAGCCAGTCAAAGTGGTAAAGATGCAGATGCCGGTAAAGGTGGACAGCGAAACGGTTGAAGCAGTGACAGAGGCGGTTGCAAATCCGGAGGAACAGGAACCGGAGTATACGAACCCGGAAGACAGCCTGCCGGGAACTGAAAAGCCAGAGAATGCACCGGTACCGGTCAGCTCCGCAGTACATAATACCAATCAGGGATTTAAAGGTTTTCTTTATATTCGGTGTGAGAACTGCGGAAAAGAAAGAGGATTCTGTGTAAAGGAACCGACCAAATCCCACCGCTGTTCCTGTGGTCACGAAACGGAGCTGAAAGACCTGGTTGCTCTGTGGGTGCGCTGCGACTGCGGTAGACAGTTCAAGTATCTGACTAACATGGACGAATATCTGTTTGATATTGTCTGTATTGATTGCGGAAGAACGGTACCGGTTAAGTGGGACAAAGTTAAGCGGTCATATGAAACCGTCAAGTAATGCGGGAGGCAGAATTTTATTAAAAATTTTTAAACAAATAAAGGGAAAGGAGTAAGAGGTTTGCTGGCCAGCGATAAATCCGGATTTGCTCTGAGTACGAAAAATGAGTGTAATATACAGTTTCAAGGAGATTATTGAGGAACAGAAAAAGCCGCTGGATTACAAGATTGAGAAGGCGGTAGAAGCTATCAGACAAGGTCTTGAATTATCCCAAAGTGCCGTTGGAGTTGCATTTAGCGGAGGCAAGGATTCCACGGTTCTCTGGCACCTGATCCGGACATATTTTCCGGATGTCAGGTACTGTGTTATTTTCGGCAATACAACCGTAGAGTTCCCGGAAAGTTTGAAGTTTGCAAGGAAGTTAGGTGAAGAATGGAGCAACGAAAACGTACAGTTCCACGAGGTATTGCCGGATCGATTAACAGAGGATGGTCTGAAATACGAGGCACAGAAAGAAGTCATGGAATGGCTGATTGCAGAGGGACGAATTGATGAAGTCCTGAAAAAGGATGGAAAATTAAAATCAACCCTGTCCCTTGAACGGAAGGCAACACCAGAGATGTGGGAAGACTTCCGGGCCAGAGGGCTTGTCTGGAAAGAAGGAACTATGAAATCCTTTAATTGGTGCGTAGATCAGTACGGTTACCCGATCCTGGGGAAAGCCGCCTCGAAGCTAACTGCAAAAAGAATCAACATTGATTGCTTTCTACGGTTTTCGAATTCCGAATCAGAAAAAGAGGAGACTCTGGAATATTATGAGTTGATTCGCCAGGTCAAGACCTCGAACCACTGCTGTTCGATCCTGAAGAAAGAACCATCCGAAAGGAAGCAGGCGGAGATGGGGATCGATGTGATCATGAAAGGACTGATGGCAGCGGAGAGCCATAGCAGACTGTTATCATTTTCGACCAGGGGGTATATTTTCAAAAGCCACCGGCCTCATGCGCCAGAGTTCTACCATGTTTCTCCCCTGGGAATCTGGCGGGATGAAGATATCTGGGAATACATATACCGCTTTAAGGTGCCATATACGTCCCTGTACGACATGGAATACACGAACTGCAAAGGCGAGACGAGCCGTATTAAGCGGAACGGGTGCGTTGGCTGCTGTACCGATATAGCATTTAAGGACAATCACATGTCGGTATTACGGCAGACACATCCGGAGCGATGGGAGCAGCAAATGAAGTCGGGTCTCGGCGAGCAGCTGATGAATCTTCAGAAGTATAAATGCAACGGCCGGGTGAATTATCTGAATATCGCACGAAACATAGAGGACGCAATCGACATGAGACCCTGTGCGTTCGATGAGATTGGTGAGCGCATTGTGGCAGACGATATTACATCAAGTGAATATGACAGTGAGATTGATGTTAAGGAAGAATTAGAGGAGGGATAAAACAATGGAGCGCAAAGAAATCATAAATATTGGAATAGATCACATACATCCGCATCCGGAGAACCCACGGAAGAATCTGGGCGATCTGTCGGAACTTGCGGAATCGCTCAAGAAAAACGGAGTCATGCAGAACCTGACGGTTATTCCCCTGGAAGGACAGCCTGGAGAGTATATGACCATCATCGGCCACCGGCGGCATGGTGCAGCCCAGCTGGCCGGAATTACGGAACTGCCCTGCCGGATCGTTGAGGGGATGAGCCGGAAAGAGCAGTTATCAACGATGCTTGAAGAGAATATGCAGCGGAATGACCTGACGATCTACGAGCAGGCACAGGGATTTCAGATGATGCTCGACCTGGGTGAAACGGAACAGACCATTGCTGATAAGACCGGATTCAGTAAGACGACTATCCGGCACCGGCTGAATATTGCACAGCTGGATCAGGAGACTTTACAGAAGAAAGAACAGGATGATGGTTTTCAGTTGTCTCTGAAAGATCTGTATACCCTTGAGCAGGTGGAGAATATTAAGACGCGGAATAAGATCCTGAAAGAAGCCCATAGCTCCAGAGACATTGCTACGAAAGCGTTATATGCGACGGCAGAAGAGAAGAAAAATAAAAAAATCAAGCAGATCGAAAAGATGCTAAAACCGCTTGGCGTTGAAAAGGCTCCGAAGGGTGCGGAGAATGAACAGTGGTCCGGTAAGTGGTTGGTGATTAAAGAGATCGATCTGGACAAAGAGGTGCCGAAGAAGATTAGCCTGAATGAAACGGATCCGGTTTTTTATCTGCCATATTACCGTTCGGTCCGCTTGATCAAGCGGGTAAAAAAGGGAAAGAATTCCGACACACCGGAAGAGGCCCGACGCAAACAGAAAGACCGGGATATGAAACAGATTAAGGTCAAGCTAAAGGAAATGTCGGCTGTCCGCAAGGAATTCATTCAGAATATCCTTTCCGGAAAGATCGAAGCTTTAAAGGATGAACATCAAGTACAGGAAAAGATATGGAACATGCTGTTTAACATTCATACCGGTCTTTATCCGTCGAGTATGAGGAGTTTCTTTACTGGCAAAGAAGATTATAAATGCTCTGCCGAAGAAAGAGAACAATCACAGGCCCAGGTTGATGGTCTAAGCTTCACTCACTCCATGCTGGTAGTAATGCATTATTCGATCGAAACTATTGGTGATATCTATGATTGGCAGGGATATTTTAGGCCGGAGACAGGAAAGACAATTGCTGCCGCTTATGAAATTCTAAAGCCATACGGATGGACGTTTGGCGATGAAGAGGAGCAGCTGCTCAATGGCGCACATGATTTATATGTAAAACCTAAAAAATAAGTATACTGGATGTTATCTGTGCCGACTGCAAGATGGGCAACGATCAACTTTATAGGCTATTACAGTGACGATAATCCAATTAGCCAACACTAAAGCTTTATCTGGAATGTTTTTAAAAATCGAAGGAGGGATGCCGGTGGGACAGGTTAAAAGCCCAGCAGAACAGTTGCAGGAATTCCTGAACTTTGTGGATTCATGCAGCCGTGAATATCAGGCGGCCTACGGCGCGGTAAACGAAGAGGACAAGCGTCTCCAGGACCTGATACACGAGATGGAGTTTGCGGAAAACAAGGCCGAGCGAAACATGGTGGCGACCAGGCTCCAGCACAGTCGCCGGAACCGCAGGAAGAACAAGGACATTGTCATGCGCAACGAATTGGTTATTAAGTTCTTTGATGAGCAGAACCATAAGAACACGTTGAACAAGATGCGTCAGCTGCTGGGGTGGCAGCGGAAAGAAGAGGAATTCTTGCAGAGTAAACGGACTTACAAGCCGCGGATGAAGGAGGGGTAACCGGTGGAGTTGTGGGAAGAGAATGAACAGAAAAAAGAATACTTGAAATCCTACGGCAGGGCAAAGCGCCGGGAAAAGCGAATCCTGGATGAGATACAGCGGTTGCGGATGGACGAGATGTTTCCCAGCGTTGTCAGCGATGATATGCCGCATGGGACGAAAGTCAGTGATTTGTCGGATTACATAGTGCGAGTGGAAACGCAGATTGAGAAGCTGAAAGCCGAACGGTTGGAGAAGATCAAGATTTATCAGGATATTGAAGATAGGATTAAGGCCATGGATAACGACAACGAGCAGGAGGTATTGAGGCTTCGCTACATATTGAATTTATCGTGGGAGGAAGTAGCCGTGGTGATGGGAATTACCTGGCGACATACAATGCGGATGCACAGCAGAGCGCTAAAAAATTTAAACATGTCATAGTATGTCATATTGGACCTGTGATATAGTGTATGCAGGTAATTCGATAAAATTGGTTGACGTTCTCCTTTTTGAAAGGCACTTGCTGCATCGCACGCAGGTGTCTTTTTATAAAATAATACTTGACAAATAGTACAGTATAGTATATAATATTACTATAAGGAGGACAGATATATGGGATTAGCACTTAAACCAAGAGAATTAATAAACTTCTTGGAAGACAATGGTTTCCGGTTCGAAAGACAGAACGGCACCAGTCATGCAATGTATAAAAAAGGAAATCGGCAAGTTCCGGTTCCCATCCACGCAAAGGATATTAAAATCGGTACACTATCAAGCATGCTAAGACAAGCCGGATTAAGCAGAAAAGAATTAGAAGTGTGGCTCGGAAGATGACCGGGCCACAGGATATAGAAAGGAGAAGAAAAATGAGCAAGATAAACTTAACAACGATCTTCTATCCACAGTTGGAAGGTGGCTACACGGTGGTCTGCCCGGAATTGGGATTAACATCCCAAGGCGAAGATATGGGAGAAGCGACCCAAATGATTAAAGATTTGATTGATGATTACTTCAAGAACGACAAGACGGTAGATTTCAATGATTATGTGGAGGGCTTCAACGCTGGACACAAGATCATTACGGATTTAGATTATGAGTATACAAGAGCAGATTGACCGTATACTCAAGGACAAGGGCATATCACGATATCAATTAGCAAAGGATACAGGCATCAACGAAAGCCAATTGAGCCGATTCTTTTCGGGCAAGGTGAACCTGTCCTATGACAAAATAGAACAAATAGCAGTTTATCTTAATTGCGAGATAAGGCTAATCCTACAAGAACCTTCAAAGGCATCCAGATAATCCTGGGTGCCTTTTATATTACTTGAACTCCTCCCACGTGTTATTCAGAGCTTTGTTTGATGCCGATTTCGTAGAAATAGTCAAGCGGCAAAATAAATGGGTGTGCTTCGCCCTCCAAATAATTTTACGGAAAAAGCCCTTTTTTCGGCCTTGTATAAAGTGCTGAATAACACCCACGGCTGCCGGGTGTCACAGCCTGGTGCCTGACTTGGTTCAGGCATTCTCTTTGAAAGGCACTTGTTGCACCGCGCTAAGTGCCTTTTTGGAAATAATAATTAACTTTCTTGTGAAAAACTATTGACATAGGGTTAACCCTATGATATAATAGATACATAAGGAGGTGAGATACAGATGAGAGGCAGAAGCCGAAAGAAAAAGCCCGATAGCAAACTCAAGACTTGGTTGGTCGGAGTGCTAACGGACTTAATCGTAGGAATCGTCCTACTGATTATTTCAAAGCTACTTGAGTAGCGGAGAGGGGCGAAAGCCCTTCTCTTAAGACAATTATAACACACTCATCTGTATAAAATCAATATGGCAGAGGCATTAAGGTTCCTGGGTATCTTTTTCATATCTATAGCAGTTGCGAAGCTTGCTATAGGATTGTTTCAGATGTGGAGGAAAAGAAATGGTAAAGGGTAAGCCGAATCCGCAGACGATTGCAAGCGAGAAGTACCAGAAGAAAGCCGGTTATATGACGAAAGGATTCAAGCTTAAACGTGAATTGGTAGAACAGTTTGAAGCCGCCTGCGAAAAGGCCGGAGTAAGCCAGGCGTCGCAGATCAGAAAGATGATGACGGCGTTTATTGAAGAGCAAAATAAGCAGTAAACGGAAGGACTCCCGGGAAACTGGGCGTCCTTTCCTGTACCCAAAACGAAACAAATGAAAGGTGGTGGTGACGTAGCAAAAGGCAGCAGATAAAATCCACTACCTTTACCAGTAGCTATTCAGTTTTGTCTCGGCATAGCTCATCCAGGGTAACCTCAAGTGCATCTGCTAGTTTAATAGCGGTGTCGACCTTGCACCGGTTAAAACGTTCAATGTCTTCGATGGTGCGAACCGGAACATCGGCCAGTTCGGATAAGGCCCTGACGGTAAGCTTCTTGCCTGTTCGTATCTGCTTTAGATTCATTGGGTTCCTTTCTTGCGGTTGATGATCACGTTGACAATGATTGCAACAATGGCAATAGTTGCCGAGGCCAAAACAGCTATATCCAAACCGGATATGTTGCTGTAATCGACACTGAATAATCCCATTAAGCAAGCAACCAGACATACCGCATACATGATTTTGGTATTGTTTTTCATAGTATTTTGGAGTATACTGATAGTAGGGAGGGGCTTTCGCCCCAGACCCTACTCAAGGTCTTTGTCCTTCAAATTTCGTCTTATCCAGTAGAGTGCCATTCCACTGTAGGCGATTATTTGAAGGACTTTTACTATGTAATCCAGTATACTCACTTTGTTCACCTCCTTTCTATGGTTTAATTATACCACGTTACAACGTGGAAGTCAAGCATTATTTATATATTTTTATTATTTTTAGGCAGCATAGTCTGTCTATTTTTGTACACAAATTTACCCAGATAAAGGAAGGTGAGGTGGTGTGGCAAATGAACGGAATCTGATTCCTTTTGACAAACGAAGCGAGAGGGAAGCAAGAGAACTTGGAAAAAAGGGTGGAAAAAAGTCGGGCGAGGTCAGGCGGAAAAAAGCCGATTTCAAGAAGACCCTTAATGCCCTCCTCACTGCTGAAATAGATAGTCCGGAGTGGACACCGGTACTTGAGGCTTTGGGGCTTGACAGCACACTGGAAGCAGCGGTTAACGCGGCCATGATCCGCGAGGCTCTTTCCGGAAATGTAAAAGCCTATGAAGCCATTGCCAGGTATTCCGGCCAGACAGACAAGACCGACACTGATCAGGAAGAGCAGCAGCTTCGTATGAGTGCCACAAAGGTTAAGATGGGTGTCGGTGATGAGGAAGAACAAGAAGACGATGGATTTATGGAAGCTCTGAAGGGGGCAGCGGCAGAAGATTGGGGTGATTACATATATGGGCCGGAAGATGAAACTGAAACGACCGACATTTAAATTCAAACCCTTTTCAAAGAAGCAGCGCATGGTGTTCAACTGGTGGGCGGATGATTCGCCGGTAAAGGATGCGGATGGAATTATAGCAGATGGCGCGATCCGGTCCGGCAAGACGGTATCGATGTCCTTAAGCTACGTTATGTGGGCCATGCATCGGTTTAATGGCCAGAATTTTATTATGGCAGGAAAAACCATCAGTTCCTTCCAGCGGAATGTCCTGACCAATCTCAAGACGATGCTGCGGAGCCGGGGATACTGGATACACCACCATATATCCGGTGAAACGCCAAACATGCTTGAAGTGTCAAGAAAGGGCAAAACGAATTACTTTTATATATTTGGCGGCAAGGACGAAGGTTCCCAGGAGTTGGTACAAGGTATCACAGCAGCGGGGGCTTTTTTTGATGAAGTGGCTCTGATGCCGGAATCATTTGTTAACCAGGCAACCGGCCGTTGTTCCGTTGATGGATCAAAATTCTGGTTTAACTGCAATCCGGCAGGCCCGATGCATTGGTTTAAGGTTAAGTGGATTGACAAGAACCAGGAGAAGAAATATTTATATCTGCACTTTACGATGGAGGATAATCTGTCGCTAAGCGAAGCAATCAAAGCAAGATATCGGAGTATGTACTCGGGTGTCTTTTTTTTGCGATATATCAAGGGACTTTGGGCGGTTGCCGAAGGACTCATTTACACCATGTTCACGGATGCAAACATATACAATGACAATACCAGGCCGAAGGGGCTTGAATACCTGAGCCGGCGGACAATCGCCCTGGACTACGGTACGACAAACCCATGCGTATTCCTG
>Ga0153938_1000945_pt1 | contig 11838 bp, 9 predicted proteins | sample TSNY022MetaG_FD_104740 | JGI IMG/M metagenome (GOLD analysis project Ga0153938, IMG submission 104740) | Attine ant fungus gardens microbial communities from New Jersey, USA - TSNJ022 MetaG | ecosystem: Host-associated > Fungi > Mycelium > Unclassified | place: USA:New Jersey: Brendan T. Byrne... | reverse complement strand
GGATGTTGATTGATCGACTGACAGTCTGAAGTTGGTTCTAATTTGTGTTCAGAGATCCATGTGGTTGGATTGGTGTTTATATCCATTGCTTGTAATCAACCTAACCCCACTGATTTGTTGTAAATAATCATAATAACTGATGTCATCATATCGTTTGACTTGGAATTATCAGGAATGTATCAAGAAAAAGTATGTATGCAGAGTTAAATAGAGAGTGACTGAGGCTCATGATTCCTTATCGGGGCAAGAGACTCCCTGCGCCCCGAAGAGCAAGGGAACCCCCCATCCTCAGTGTCTGAGTTCCTCCAGGAAAATAAGCGAGAACGTAGGCTATCAGTGCAACGACCTGAAGAGGAGCAGAAGCATTGTTAGAGTCTACAGAATGCCGTATAAAGAAGTGTAGAACTTACTTGGACTCCTCCACATATCAGCGAGCCGAAGTATGAATGTTCCTGGTTTTGGATGATGATAACATGTGATTGACTGACGAGGATGACACGTACGCTGAGGGCGAAATAAAGAGTCAAACCCAAGCTACTGAGATAAGTGAGGGAAAATGGAAGTCGATCCTTCGACACAAGGTGCTTGATGTGGTTGATAGGACCAATGAGAATAGAAAACCTATCGGCAGGAGGAATGTGAAGCTGTATACTGAAGAATGGAATGTAGCGTACCCGAACATGACGAGTAGACTCCCCAGGCTAGAGTGACGCGATGTGTATCAACATAGGCAGAATTCAGTTTCGAAATCAGTTGTACCTAAATGCCAACGCAAATTTTGCTGGTCTAGAGAAATGATGACGATTGTGAGTTAGGGAGTCAAGAGTTGGAGGAGGTATGAGTACTTGAGTGCAAGCATCGGCAAAGTCAGGAATGCGACAAAGAAACATACAGCGGCTCCGACCAGTGATCCTATGAATCCAAGTAATCTATGTCGTTGAGAAGAACCATCAGCAATAACCATTTTGACAAGATGAGGAGGACACTGACCTTTCCCATCTTGACAGAGCAAACCACGCCTCGTCCTCATTGGACGTCTCGTTTGACCGCAGAGGTATATAATCTCCAATGGAACTGTAGAACCGGGAGAAAGGACCTTCAGAGGGGGGCTGTTGTGCGTGCCGTGAGTCATTTGCGGTATCTCGTGCCCACCGGAATTGGGATAGGTTATTGCGGAAACTTTGTTCTGCTGACGAGGGCATCACGATGAAAGAACGAAAGACGTGTAAACAAATTTAAATAAGGTGTACTGAGTCGATCATAGCCTGCCTTAAAAAGTCATGATTTGGTGATTTTGATTGCAATGCACCATTACGATAGTCAAGAATATAGGGCCTCTTTTAATAGCAACTCACTGCTGAATATCTCCACTTCCCGCACGCTCTCTAATCGTTGGCTGAGGCATGGCACTAATCTTCTCGAATATACCATTATCTCTTACAGTCAACTACCCTGTTTGAACCCTTATGACGCGCGACGGGTATTGCTCTGTCAGATATGGATGGTGAACGATATAGGGTTACTCATCATTTGACACGGTATCAGAGCCTAACAGATATCACCTTTGCCAGCAAATATATGGTTCTTGCCATGGATCGCGATATCTGGATATCAATGGTCTGCTGTGATCTTGTTGACATCATTAAAATTCTTTTATTGACATTGTACATGTCATCAACATGTTATTGTATCCAATGACAAGAGAGAAACAAATGGTGCTCTTGTCAAGCCATCGAAGAGATGATAAACAATTGCAATGCACTGATTCAAATTCAAAATTGTGTTTGCAAAGGATTATACAAAGAGCACGTATAAACATTCCACATGTCATTCATTGGTCAATCACATCTGACAATGCTTGCGGAGGGCTTTCCCTGATGGCTCCGTTTGCGCTTTTCAAATCCTCTGTTGTTCTCGGACTTCCTGGCCTCACAAGTCACACATAAATTGCGCCTGCGCCTTTCGCTTGTCGAAGCAGAACAGATAGCTCGCTTGTAGCTTTGGAACATGTCTCGCTCCATTGACGCTCGCCTTGACTTTGACATCTCATTTCCGCGAGTGATCGTCAAAAAACAAAAAGCATACATGATCGCCCAAAAATAGCTTTTTCTACAACGTTTTCACCTCTCACAAATGCCCCAACATCGATCGTGTTTCTCCTTGCAGCCCCAACTTGTGCTTATACTTCTCTTGCCACTTGATAATGATCTCTGTTGCTTATTTGAACTGAACAATCTACAAATTATCGAACTGCACAATCCGATCCTTGTTTTTTTCCCGAGACTAATTTAAGAGGTCTTGACTGGAATCGAGGTTCATTGTCATTATTACTGCTCATTAGTTGATGTACAAAAATCATCAGAAAGCATGTACCTCTTTAAGATATATATATAAATCAATGCATATAGAGCAAATCATATCTAAGTACCAGAAAGCAAATTGAGTAGGGGTTGCACAAAACAAAGATGTGTGTATGTCATGTCAATCCAAAAAGAAAGCACTCTCATTACCGAAACCAGCACCACTACCGCATGCACGACCGAGAGATTCACATGTCACATAAACCCAATAGAGTACTTTTTGTCGGAAGGCAATTTGCACTTGAAGTGGAATAACCAGTGGAAAAGCAGGCAGAGGGAGAAACAGCTCATCATTCATTTAGAAACCGCCCATGTCACCCATACCACCCATGCCACCCATGCCACCCATGCCACCCATACCACCACTGCCACCGGCCTTGCTCTCTTCAGGGGCATCTACGATACAAGCCTCGCTCGTTGTCAAGAGTGAAGCAACACCGGCAGCATCAACAAGTGCAGTTCTGACAACCTTCAGAGGGTCAACAATCCCAGCTTTGATCATATCCGTATACTCTCCCTTCGAAGCGTCATATCCCCATGCAAATTTATCCGCACTTCCATAGGGTCCAAGAAGCGAGCCCACAATGACACTCGACTCTTCACCTGCGTTGTCCAAGATCGCACGAGTGGGTTTAGTAATAGCACGACGGACAATTGCGACTCCGAGTTCTTGATCAAAGTTCTGAGTGGGGATGGGCTTAGCATCAGATGCTACAGGTGAACTGGCAGACCCTGCGCCACTACCAGGAGAGGAAGTAGCAAGTTGAAGGGAAGCTTTGAGAAGGGCAACACCACCACCGGGAAGGATACCTTCCTCGACAGCGGCACGCGTAGCATTCAAAGCATCTTCATATCTATCCTTCTTCTCACCGACCTCAACTTCAGAAGAACCACCAACTTTAATAACAGCAACACCACCGGAGAGCTTGGCGAGACGTTCTTGGAGCTTGGTTCGGTCATATTCAGAGGTAGTATGATCAGCAATGAGAGAACGAATTTGCTCGCAGCGAGCTTGGATAGCGCCTTTAGAACCTTCACCGTTCAAGAAAATGGTATCTTCTTTGGTGATGGTAATGGAACCTGAGGAACCCAGGAGGTCTGGTGTAGCGCGTTCGAGTTTGATGTCGAGTTCATCGGTGAAGACAGTACCACCGGTCAAGATACCAAGGTCACCGAGGATAGACTTGCGGTTGTCACCAAAGCCAGGCGACTTGACAGCAGCAACTTGGAGCTGGCCACGAAGCTTGTTGAGGATGCAAGCAGCGAGAGCCTCACCGTCAATGTCCTCAGCAATAATGACGAGAGGACGACGAGCTTTGGCCGCAGCCTCGAGAGAAGGAAGGATATCCTGAAGAAGAGAAATTTTCTTCTCACTAAGGAGAACAAGAGGTTTCTCAAACTCGACTTTCTGAGTCTTGACATCGGTGATAAAGTAGGGAGAGATGAAACCACGATCGAAACGCATGCCCTCTGTAATCTCAATCTCGTCCTCAATGGTACGTCCCTCCTTGACAGTGATGACACCCTCTTTGCCGACCTTTTCCATGGCTTGCGCAATGAGGTTGCCAATATGAGTATCACCATTGGCAGAGATGGTAGCAACCTGGGCAATTTCGGCAGTGGTGGTGATAGTTTTGGTGTTCTTGGACAAGAACTCGACAACACGGTCAACAGCTGCCTGCGAGCCGCGGCGAAGGTCCATGGGATTGCAGCCAGCGGCAACATTCTTCACACCCTCAGAGTAAATCGCACGGGCCAGGACGGTGGCCGTTGTGGTACCATCACCAGCCATCTCGTTTGTCTTTGAGGCAACATCCTGAACAAGACTGCATGAAACGGTGATCAGCTGGCAGGTCTTTGTGTGAACGAGGATACATACCGAGCACCGAGATTCTCAAACTTGTCCTTAAGCGTGATGGACTTGGCAACTGTGACACCGTCTAAAAAATTGGTTAGCGTTTTTCACAGACGCGTCTCCGATATCTCAACCCAAATAAAGCGTTACTCACCTTTTGTAATCTTGGGTCCGCCAAAGGACTGTTCAATGATGACATTGCGACCTAACCAGCGTCAGTGGACGCGTCCGTGCCCAATAAATTCACAAACACACCCTTGGGCCCCAAAGTAACGCTTACGGCGTTGGCAAGGACATCAACACCCCGCAGAATGCCAGCTCTACCTTCGTTGGAGAATTTAATCTCCTTGTGTGCACCACGAGTCAGCGAGGGCTGGGCGGTCCTGGTTGCTGAACGAAGAGAGCGAGCAGAGGTTGTTGAGAGACGGTACATTTTTGTGGACAACTAAGTTAACGTGGAACCCAACAACTGAAAAATTCGGCATTATAGACACCTCTAGATAGTCACGTGATCGCGCCACGTCTCACTGGAATTTTCCAAGCTAGCTTAACTTTTAGATTATATTACCTTTATGTAAGGGGCATTCAAGATCCGATATGGTGTAATGGCTAACATTACCGCCTTTCACGCGGTAGCTCGGGGTTCGATTCCCCGTATCGGAATATTTTAGTTTTCATTTGTTGCAGTCATCCCTGAGGAGTCTTCTATAATTCTAATGTCAGAATTCTAATGTACCCTACCCAGACTCGCTTTATCGACTGTTTGCACAACTTGAAATTTATGTGCCCACCCACATTATACAGGTGAAAACGTGCTTAAGAACCCAATATCATTAATCAGGGCTTCGGCGAGATCAAGTTCCCGAAGAGAACACGATCCAAAGAATTGTGAAAAGCAATATCACCAAGATAATAGGCCCTGGTTGGGTGTCAGATCCTCACTTGGAACCCCAAGCCATAAAGTCATCGTGGGGAAGCTATCGTACATAGCAACAAAGGATGGTGATAATAATGCATTTCTTTGAGCCCTTTATGCTGAATCTGATTGCTCATCAAGAATCAAAAACAAGCCTCTTTAGAGAGGTCATGAGGACTGACCGTGTGATTAAACAAATATGTAGCTCAACCCCTGAGAGAAAGATTACATATATGTTGTAGGACTGGAGATTAGAAATAGCTCGAACGAGCCAAATGTAGTGCTGCGCTCTCCATTATATATATGGGCAAGCTGTCCTTTCCGACACCTTTCTTTGAATTCCAGCTGTTGAAATGCGATTCGCCACTGCCATTGCTCCGTTGACTTTCTTGGGCTTTGTTCTTGCTCAGTCAAACTCGACTAACGTCGTGCGTACCGTCAATTGTATTTCTGCCACTACTCATTTGAGCTAGGTGACTGTCCAAGTCGGCTCGACTGCAGATGCCACCGGGGGCATCTTTCAGTTCATCCCTCCTAGCATCAACGCAACGAACGGGACCATAGTCAATTTCCAGTTCACTGGCATGTACGCATTCATGGTCTGGTTCCCTTCAGTGTTCTTATTGGGCTCGTAGGCCTGGAAATCACTCAGTTACGCAGTCGACATTTAGCGATCCGTGTACCCCTGTCGATGGTGGATTTGATTCAGGTTGGGTCTTTCTCCCTATGGCAGGCTTGTCTCCTGTGCCGGAGTTCAACCTCACAATCACGGATGACTCGAAGCGTGAGTTCTTTTCCGCTCTTGCATCAATGGGTTGATGATGCCCCTCTCCAGCGATCTGGTTCTTCTGTAAACAGTTGTTGCCATCACCTCACTGTATAGCTGGTCAGTACCCCACTTTCTATCTGATCAAACTTATTTTACTGTTATAATAATAGAGATGGTCGGTGCCATCAACGCCCCTACATCTGGTGCTAACACCTTCGATAATTACAAAACTCAAGCCTCTCAGGCTACTGCTGTCGGTGTAAGGTTTTTTCCCCATTTATCACTTATCGAGCCCTATTCTTATGACTACCCTTCCCCGCTATCAGCAAAACGAAAATGGTCTTGTCGGAATAGGTGCATCCGCATCCGCAAGCCCACAGCCCATTCCAAGTGAAGCATCCCTTTTTCCAACAAATGCCGGTAGCCCCACGAACCCTACCAGTGCCGGTAGTGCCGCCCCTACTACCAGCTCCACCAGCACCAGTTCTGCCACGGATGTGACTGTTCAATATGGTCTTTTTGCAGTCTTGACCGGCATGACCGTTTTCCTCGCTTAGTTATTGTCACTGAAAGTGCAAGCGTGGCGGCTTGGGATGACAATGGAAGAATGCCTAGTTATCGTACGAGATATTCTCGAATTCCGAAGAATACCTTCCTTGGCAGATCTTTTGTTCATAGCCCCTTTCAGTATTCCTAATTTGTAGGCTGTTTCCCCACATAGTGGCGTTGCTTTAAATGGATTTCATCATTACTACTATTGCCTGTTACGGATATCAGTTTCGTTGTCCTATTTTGTGTAGTGACCCTTAAATGGACCAGGAACATATCTGGTATTCCACACTCGAGCAGTGGAATAAGCTCCAAAGGTAATTCCTATTTGATTATCCAAAAGTACATCAAAGGTTATGAGTAATGTGCTGATCCATAGTAGCTTAATTTTATCTTTTATTAAGATTTGTAACGCGGAACTCTTGGCAGACCGTAGCTAAGATACATGGCCCTAGCAATAAGAAAGAAAATTGAAACGAAAAGAAAAGGGAAAATGAGAAGACATAGAAACACTGAATATGCATAGTGTCGATTGAACTCTGAGTATGGAAAACAGGAGGCTAGATACAGTATTAAAAATGATACTAGGTCTGATAAATGTCTTCTTGATAATACAATAAATCGTTCGCAGAAGAAAAATATGATTTCTAACTTCGATGAGTGCTTGGCGGCATGCTGTTAATTCGAGTCGGGCTCTATGTTCCCCATATAGCTTCTGATTTACTGAATTCTATTTCCTTTTCTGGCACTTACTGGTCATGTGAAATATCACCAGAAAATACCCTCAAGGGAAGTGCAGAATATTAGAAATGTACTCTCCAGCCCATGCTCTACTCTCAGGATAAAATGCACCCTTCAGAATAGTATATAGTCCAAAACCCAGGGCCAATCAGGGATAAAATTAGGGCAGAGTGTACCCATAGGGAGAGGTAGGGGTAAGGGGATAAGGGTAGAAGTAACTATTTTTATCCTTGAGTCAAGGTTGGGATAAACTAAACAGGTTAGTTTTCGATATATCTGACATCCACATAGCCTGGGTTCGATACTGTCCACTCAAATCTGCTGTAGAATGATGCTGAGAAGAGGTGGCATTTGTACATAACAGTCACTGCATGACAAGTACAATATAAATCGTATGGCACAAAAGAGGTATCTATACTACAAAAATCTATTCCTACACTGTCTGATAGAATCTCCCAAAATTAGCGACCTGAGACATAGTCATCTTCGTCATCTGAGTATGGTATTACATTGATAGCGCGATAAGGAGGACAACGAATAGAAGGTTTGGGGGGAGAGAAAGAGGGTTGAGAAGAAGCATCTGAAGCGTCATCGAAATCGGATGGAGGAACAGCGAGAACAAGCCGAAAGGCATCTTTGCCGTTGAGGTAAAAACGGTATAATCGTTTCTCGCGGATAAAACCAAGAGATTCGTAGAGTGACAGAGCGGCTAGGTTGTCAAATTCGGTTTCAAGGATAACCTATGATGAGGCGTGAAGCTATTCCTTTTATGAGTAAGCCGAATAAGGGCACGGACCTCTTCAACGCCGTCATATTTCATGGCCTCGATTGAGTTGCGAACAAGAGCACTAGCTAGAGGAGGATGGAGGGAAACAAGAGATAACCGCACCAAATGAGATTGATGAGTTTCCCCGTTTTTAAGGATCTGTAAGTAAGAATCTATTTCGACGCCTTTGTGGGGAGATATGGAAGATGGGACGAACCTATACCACGGTTGCGCCAGTTTCTGTCGACACTGAGCATGGCAATGTAGCCTCTGTTAGATTTGTTACGATGCATACTCTGTTTGCAGACTATGACTCCAATTGGATCTGACTTGGTTGGGTCGTTGGAATACGCCTTTGAGCTGGTGAGAAACACAAATCGAGGAGACGAGTTTGCAATGCGTACCAGAAAAGATAGATGTGGCCTGAAGGACGGATGTGTTAGTGGCACGCGACCAGACAGGAAACTAACTGTTCTATCTGACCATTGGTGGAGGAAGTAGCGAAAAGTATAAACGACATAGGGTTCACTAAGTTCACTCTGGACAAGGGCCATGACATGTGGAAGATCGGATTCGCCGGAGTAAGGGCGATAGATGATCTGCGGAGAAGACATGAGAGTAGCGCCGCTCAATGATCCCGCATGTCACAGCCAGAACGGCACGTGACTGGCCACGTACAGGTGACACGTCAGCTCAAATCAATAAATAGTTGGGCAACATCGACAGGTCCCCTGAACCTCGACTACGATGAGTTCACCGTCCCGCTCCCCCCACAGGAGCATTTTCTCCGTCCTTTCTGTTTTCTTCCTTGCCCTCCTTGCCATCCTCTGTTGTTGTCCTCCTGCGGTGTCTGCTGAAGACGCCCATCCAGAATATGGAACTGTCATCGGTATTGGTGTGTGGTATTCACTGTCTGGGATCAGTTCTTGTATAACGGTGCTTCTTCAGATCTTGGTACAACGTATGCAAATTTCTCGGTGTTTTTAGCCAGATTGGACTGACTTGTAGGCACACAGGTATTCTTGCGTTGGGTATGTGGCATCTGGATCAATGGATAACTGCAAGTTGACATGCTCTACAGTGTTCAGCGAAGTGGTCGCGTAGAAATTATTGCCAATGATCAGGGTCATCGTATCACACCGTCTTGGGTTAGTTTTACTGACGAAGAACGACTGTGCGTAGTACAAGCAACTCTACATACATAAACTGAGGCTTTCCTAGTGTCGGCGACTCAGCCAAGAACGCTTTCCACTCGAATCCTACAAACACAGTGTTTGACGCTAAACGTCTCATCGGTCGCAAGATGAATGATCCCGAACTCAAGCGCGATATGAAGCATTGGCCCTTCAAGGTCACCGAGCAAAACGGCAAACCCGCTGTCGTCGTCAAGCACAAGAATGAGGACCGTTACTTTACCCCTGAGGAAATCTCCGCCATGGTTCTTACCAAAATGAAGGAGACTGCTGAGACCTATCTCGGCACAAAGGTCACCCATGCCGTCGTCACCGTCCCTGCCTGTAAGTGTCCACATTGAGAATCATCTAGTTTACTCAGGCAGTCTATAGATTTCAACGACGCTCAGCGTCAGGCAACCAAGGACGCCGGAACCATTGCCGGTCTTACTGTCCTCCGCATCATCAACGAGCCTACTGCCGCCGCTATCGCCTACGGCCTTAACAAGAAAGGCGGCGAATCTCAGATTATTGTCTATGATCTTGGTGGTGGAACCTTTGATGTCTCTCTCCTTTCCATTGACGATGGTGTCTTCGAGGTTTTGGCTACTGCTGGTGACACCCATCTTGGTGGTGAAGATTTTGATAATCGCGTCATTGACTACCTCGTCAAGAGCTACAAGAAAAAAACTGGCACCGATGTCAGCAAGAACCTTCGCGCTCTCGGTAAACTGAAGCGTGAGGTCGAGAAGGCCAAGAGGACCCTCTCCAGTCAACAGTCCACTCGCATCGAAATTGAATCATTCGAGGATGGCAACGATTTCTCTGAAACTCTTACCCGTGCCAAGTTTGAGGAGCTCAACATGGATCTTTTCCGCAAGACCATGAAGCCCGTTGAACAGGTTCTGAAGGATGCCAACGTCAAGAAAGAGGATATCGATGAGGTAGGCCATTTCGTGAGTTTCATCTTATGTTACTCATCAATTCTTCAGGTTGTGCTTGTCGGTGGTTCCACTCGTATTCCTAAAGTTCAACAGCTCCTTAAAGAATTCTTTGGTGGCAAGGAGCCTTCGAAAGGAATCAACCCTGATGAAGCTGTTGCCTATGGTGCCGCTGTCCAGGGTGGTATTCTCTCCGGTGTCCCGGGCACCGCTGATGTCGTTCTCGTTGACGTCAACCCCCTCACCCTCGGTATTGAGACTACTGGTGGGGTTTTCACCAAGCTCATCCCTCGTAACACTGTCATCCCAACCAAGAAGAGTCAGATCTTTTCTACCGCTGCGGACAACCAACCCACTGTTCTCATCCAAGTCTTTGAGGGTGAACGTTCCCTCACCAAGGATAACAATCTTCTCGGTAAATTTGAGCTCACTGGTATCCCCCCCGCTCCTCGGGGTGTCCCTCAGATTGAGGTCACTTTTGAAATCGACGCCAACGGTATTATGAAGGTTTCAGCCGCTGACAAGGGAACGTAGGTGACATTCTATACAACTTTTGGTTGTTTTCTCATTCTTTTCAGTGGCAAGTCAGAGGCAATTACTATCAAGAATGAGAAGGGCCGTCTCTCCCAAGAGGAGATCGACCGCATGGTTGCAGAAGCTGAGAAATTCGCTGCTGAGGATGAAGCCCAACGCAAGAGGATTGAGGCTCTTAATTCACTTTCGTCGTTCGTTTATGGTCTGAAGAATCAAGTCGCTGACTCTGAAGGTCTTGGTGGCAAACTTGATGATGAGGACAAAAAGACTATTCTTGACGCTGTCAAAGAAGCTACTGAATGGATTGACGAAAACGGTTCAAGTGCTAGTGTCGAGGATCTTGAGGAGAAGTTGGCTGGTATGTAATTTTTGAGGTTTTATATGGGCTCGTTTCACTGAGTTGATTATTTCAGAGGTGCAAGGCATTGTCAATCCCATCACTACCAAACTCTACTCTTCCAGCGGCTCGGATTCTGCCGATGATGACGACGAGTCCGGTTTTGATCATGATGAACTATGATATAATTTAAGAAAATTTCATCGGATGCACGACTATGAGGCGTTGAGGCATTTGAGGAATGATGCCATAAAAACCTACGGAGTGGTACTGTAGAGAATAGACCTAATATGCCTGTAGTGGTTCCCCATTCATTTATTTGCACGTCAGAATCTTGTAAAATAAATGAGATTGGTCGAGAAAAGGCTTGATGATGGAATACTTTACACGGCGGACAATCAGTTGTTGACTGATCTGTCACTTGGCACTAAATTTGGCTGTCACATATGTCACACCTATGTTGACATCGGCCAACTGCTTCTTCAACTTTGCCCTCAAGCAATGCTTCACGGGCTTGGTTTGAAAGTTCTCAAAGAATGTCTGCTTCTGTTCATTGAAGTGAGGGTATCCTGGTGTGTTGAACTGGTCTAGTAACATAACTACATCGTTCTCTACCAGACGAGACTGACACTCTCTCTATGATGTCATCACCAGACTGATGCAGTACTTCCATTTTCTTATTTTCGGTACTCACTGGTATGGTACTCTATACCTTTGTTGGACACGCTACTTAAGGCCTGGATCTATTCCTTCCTCCCTCAGTTGTCTAACTTACTCCGTGATGCCTGAGCTTACATCTCTGATATGGTGGATAGGAATGCTCATTGTTTGGGTTCATGAGGGTGCAAAAAAATGGTGACTCAGAGCCGATCCCATCTACAGCTGTTGTAATACCATT
>Ga0153938_1000943_pt1 | contig 11843 bp, 3 predicted proteins | sample TSNY022MetaG_FD_104740 | JGI IMG/M metagenome (GOLD analysis project Ga0153938, IMG submission 104740) | Attine ant fungus gardens microbial communities from New Jersey, USA - TSNJ022 MetaG | ecosystem: Host-associated > Fungi > Mycelium > Unclassified | place: USA:New Jersey: Brendan T. Byrne... | reverse complement strand
TATGGTGTTTTTCTGTTGCCCTGGCTCCTGAATGGACTGGCGACAGACGGGGGATTTTTAAATTATCTGATCTTTGTCTTAAGTATTATTGCCGTAATCCTTCTGATGACAGGGTTGTTCTCGCGGCTCATGGCCCAATTCGGGCGATCGTCTAATGCAGCGAAGCCACGAGGCTTTATGGAGGGCTTCAAGGGGCTGTCTTGGCTTATTCTAGCAGGCGCCGCCGCAGTGGTGGCGATCAGTATCTGCTATGGCTTTCTGGCGGTCTTCATTCATTTCATCTTTAAGGATATCCTAAGCCTTAATAGGATCAAGACAATCATCAACGTCGTGACAAGCATCTTGACCGTCCTCGTGATGCCGTTGTTTGTCCAGGCTGTCTTTAATTTCTTGGGAGGCATGAAGCCCGGCTCTGGAATCGTCTGGGCCTTTAAAAATATAAAAGTAACTTACTTTAAGATCCTCATCCCAATCATCCCCATCTATCTTGCCGGGGTGACCCTATCTCTGCCCATAGGCCTGCTGGCTGCTGATGTGCCAGGGAGGCTGATCCGGGCAGTGCTGCTGTCAGTTGCAGGCGGCGTCTCGCTTTTATGGCTGCTCGCTATTTTTGATAACATGGCAACCGAAACAGATAGGACCATCTAAGGGGAGAGGAGATCCATATGAAAAAGTTCACAAAGAGAAAAAGAATGATGGTCAGCTTGCTGATCGCTATGCTGTTCATCCTCCAGGAGACGGCCCCAGCACTTGCCCATGGTGCCGAGGCACTGCGCAGCATGCCTAGATATGTTGATTTCTCAAGGCCACAGGCGATCAAAAGCCTCAGTGAGGTCATTGACGTGGAGGAGGATGAGCCACCGGAGCCCATCACAGAGGAAAATGTAATGACGGAAGCTTCAGGTGCAGCCGGTGGGGAGGATCCTGCCGGTCAGGAGGAGACACCGGCCCCAATAGATGCGTCCCGAGAGCCGGAGGAATACTACCCCATCCCAGAGGTGCCCGGCCGGCTGGTGGACTATGATGAGACAAGCCGGACATACCATGTCGGTGATGGGAAATATGTGACGGAATTCGGCGGCTATACGGGGACCTATATTGATGAGGCTGGGGAGGCGCAGCTCATTGACAATACTTTGGAGAAGGTTCCGGAGCAGTCTGATGAGCCCTACTATGAGAATGCCTCGAACGCCTATCAGGTCAGGATACCTGAAATCTTGTCTGGGAACACAGGGATCAAGGTCATCAAGGATGGCCATGTCCTTGAGCTTAGCCCCTTAGACGGCGACCTGACCAGACCCAATGTCAAGGACAACGCCATCCTCTATAACGATGTCTTTGAAAATATAGATTATCAGTATACGGTGGTCGGCAACAGCATCAAGGAGGATATTATCTTACGGGAGCGGACCGAACGCGCATCCTTTTCAATGGCGATCGATGCCGGCGGGCTGAAAATCAAGGAGAAAGAGGGCGTCATCCTGATTTATGAGGATGACGAGACAGATCCGGTCTTCTGCCTGACAGCGCCGCAGATGTATGACGCAGCCGGGGAGACGAGCCTGAATGTCATGCTTAGCTTAATGGAGTCAGATGGCGTCTATACAGTGACGGTGACGCCGGATGCGGCATGGCTGGCGGCGAAAGAGCGTGCCTATCCGGTACGGATCGACCCGTCCACGGTCAGTATTGATGCCTCACAGATCGGTCTTTACGGCGTCGAGGAAGGCAGCCCCAACCTGATCATCGGGGACAACAGGTACCCTTACGTGGGATACGATGACGGGATCGCATCGGGGAACTGGATCTTTAATACGCAACATATGATGACCAGGACTTATATCGATGTGAATTATGACTTCACCAGCCTTGGGGCGAATGCCCGGATTGACAGCGCCTCATTCAATATCCACCAAAGCACCAATTTCAGCAATCAGGCGACCAAGTTTGGGCTTTATGTCATGGATGACGCATGGAACCCCAACACGATCACCTGGAACAGCCAGCTGACCGCCAACCATACCTTCATAGAGTCCCGGCAGTCCCCGGGTCCAAATGGGCTCATGTCCTTTGACATCACTGAGCTGGTCAATAACTGGGTCCAGGGCATACAGCCGCAAAATGGCATGGTCTTAAAGGCCATTGATGAGAGGAACATGCAATGTGAGGTCTTCTACAATAAGACTCACGCCACCTTAGGCCCTAGCATCACGGTGGAATGGACCTATGTGGATCCGGACGACCCCTTCTTAAAGGCGCTACCCCTTGATGGCTTATCCATTGAAGTGCGCGCTATGACGGAAAAAGCTATCAGCGGTAAGCTCCAGTTTGACGCCGTCTTTGCAGACGGGCTGGCGACTGCAGGGTCAAAAGTGGAATACTTTCTGGAAGGCGAGGGCACCCGGATCACGACAGATGCCGCCGGCCAATACTTGTATCCGGACAGCACGGCCTTTAATGCCGTATTCCCCAATGGGACAAAATATAAGAGCTTGGACTCCAACTGGCAGTCCGGGCTGTTCACCAACTTAAAGCACAACATCATTTATCAGTTTAAGGGGAAGGCCTCAAAGGATGGGGCAACCGGCAAGGAGGCCGGCAGTGACACGTTCCTTGTCTATAAGGTGACGCAGTTTGACACTTTCCCTAAAATCGCCTCTTATTATGGCGTGACCATGGACAGCATCATGAAGGACAACCGTGCACAGGACACGCTGGTTATAGAAAACAATACTATATTCATCAGAAACCCAAAGACTGCCGTAGCTTATAACCCGCCAGCCCTTACAGATGCGGACAAACGTGCTATCGACGGCGCCTTGATGGGCAGGGGGATTCATTGTGAGTTTGGGTTTGAGCCCATCAATCTGAACACAGGGAACTTTTACATGTCAGCCACCGACGCCCAGATTGAGGATCTGGGCGGGAGCTTTGATATCACTAGGAGTTATAATTCCAAGGGCGCCGCCTACCATTCCGTCTTCGGGCGGGGCTGGGATGCATCCTTTGCCATGTCGCTATCTTCTTTGGAAAACGGCAGAGTTGTGCTCATGCGCGGCGATGGCAGTTTCCTGTATCTTAAAGATAACGGCAGCGGCGCCTATGAGGCGCCAGAAGGCTATAACTATACATTGAAGGCTGTGGATTATAGCAAGACGGATAAGGATTATATTGGCTGGGAGATGACTGATTCAGAGAAAAAAGTCTATTCCTTCGATAAGTACGGGATGCTGCGGCTCATCACCGATACAAAGGGGTATGTGACGACTCTTTCATATGACGCCATGTACCGCTTGAAGAAACTGACCTCCCCATCAGGCAAGGCTTATGACTTCACCTTTAATGACCAAGGGCTCATCATCGCCATCGGTCTGCCAAACGGGGCAAAGCTTGGCTATGAATATGATGCTTCGGGAAATCTGGTCAAGTACACCAATGCCAATGGCGACAGTCGCCGCTATGTTTATAATGGCAGCCACCAGATGACCCAATGGCACGATGAGGATGGGGTCTGTGCCATCAGTAACACCTATGACAGCGAAGGAAGGGTGACCCAGCAGCAGGATGCCAATGGCGGCATAGCCACCTTCAAATATACGAATGGGCAGACGGTCACAGCAGACAACCTAGGAAATGAAACCACTTATCAGTATGACAGCCAGTACCGCACCACTAAAATCATCCATCCCGACGGTACGGAAGTGACGAAGTCCTATCATGCCGACAATCAATTAAAAGCCCAGACAGATGAGGCAGGTAACACCACCAGCTATACTTATGATAGTGAGGGGAACGTCCTGACCATCATGCGGGCGGATGGCGCAGTGAGGACCATGGCTTATAACCAGATGAACCTGGTGACGAAAGTAATCGATTATGACCAGTCCGTCTCTACCATGGACTATGACGCCTATGGCAACCTGACCAGAACGACCTGCGCTGATGGCAGCCAGATCCAGTACCGATATGATAGCCTGCACCGCCTTAAGGAGGTGACAGATGCTAACGGGAACAGCAGTTTTTATACATACGATGGCGCCATGCCCATATCATTTCAGGATGGCGAGGGGCATATTTATACTTTCGCTTATAATGCCATGAACCAACTGACAAAAATGACCGACCCTGAGGGGAATGCGATGCTGACAGCTTATGACAGGGTGGGGAATGTCATCTCTGAGACAGCCGGTGACGGCGGAACGGTCGTCTATTCCCTGAACAAGGCGGGCAATCCGGTGGCGGTGACGGATGAGAGGGGAAAGACCTCCACGGTCACCTATGATAAGATTGGCAACGTGCTAAGCGGCGGGCAGCCGAACGGCAATATTATCACCTTCACTTATGATGCCAATTACAACCTATTAAGTGAGGCCGATGGCCTTGGGTATGCCACCACCTACACGTATGATAGCAGAAACCGACAAACTTCCATGACTTCCCCTGATGGCGGCGTGACCACCTACACTTATGATGCCTTGGGAAATGTGCTGAGCACGACAGACCCATTGGGAAATACTGACACTATCGAATATGATGCCGTCTTGGGCTTGGCAACGAAGATGACTGATGCGAACGGTGGGGAGACCATTTATGGCTATGATGCCCTAGGCCGGCTCATAAGTGCTGCTTATCCGGACGGGGGCACGGAGGCCTTCGCCTATGACAGAGTCGGAAACCTGACCGCATCGATTGACGTTTTAGGCGCCGAGACCATAATGGCTTATGACGGGGCAGGCAATCTGATCAGGATGACAGATGCACAGGGGAATGCGTCTACCTATGACTATGATAAGAATAATCAGATGATCCAAGTGACGACGCCTGCCGGCACCTCGGAGCGCATTGCTTATGACGGTGCGGGGCGGGCGATCCAGACTGTCGACTTAGCTGGGAGAACCTGGGGCTACGAATATGATGGCGCAGGGCGTCTGGTCCAAATGACCGATCCGCTGGGAGGCACCTATGGCTTGGCTTATGACATGGCAGGGAATCTATTAAGTACCACCGATGAAAATGGCAATACGACCGCCTATACCTATGACGGCATCGGCAGAATGACCTCCATGACAGACCCGCTGGGGAACATCTCAGCCCTTAATTATGATGCCGTCGGAAACATGGTCAAGTCCATCGATGCCTTGGGCGATGCCACGGAGTATGGCTACAGCTGGTCAGGCCAAGAGATGAAGGTCTTAGATGCCCTTGGCAATGCCTATGCATATGAGTATGATTTGAACGGCAACAATACAAAGATCATCCTGCCCACAGGCGATGAGACGGCGCTTTCTTACGATGCGCTTGGGAACCTCATTGAGGCTTTGGATGCGGCGGGACTTAAGACCACGCTCGCCTATGACAGCATGGGGCGCATCATTAAGGCTGAGGATACAGCCGGCAACAGCGTGGGCTATGCCTATGACACGGCTGGGAATCTGCTTTCGGAGACGGACTCGCTGGGCAGGTCTATCCATTACGAATATGACAGCTTAGGGAGGCTCATCAAGCAGACGGGAAAAGACGGCGCCGCCACTGAATATGAGTATGACGCCCTCGCACGGGTGACAAAAGTTAAGGAGGCAGATGGCAACGCCACAGACTATGCCTACGATGAGGCTGGCAACGTAATCAAGGTGAGTGGGGTGGGCGGTGCGATCCACCAGTATGTCTATGATGCCCTGGACCGCATGACACAAGCGACCGATCCGGTGGGCGCAGTGACGGGCTTCTCCTATGACCCGGCCGGCAACCTGGCCGCCCAGGCAGGCCCTGGCGGGGCCACCACCAGCTACAGCTATGACGGCAATAACAATGTCACCGCATCCACCGACGGCAATGGCGGCGTGACCGCCTATGCCTACGATGAGCTCCTGCGCATCATCGGCGTCACCGACCCGATGGGAAATACAGAGGAGTACCGGTATGACGCCCTTTCAAACCTGACAAAATATAAAGATGGGAATGGGATGATCACCGAATATACCTATGACGCCCTTGGCAACATGACCGAGGTCATCTCACCTTTGGGCGGCAGGACCAGCTATATTTATAATATTTATGGAGAAGCGACCTCAATCACGGATCCCCTTGGGGTGACGACGGCTTATGAGGTGGATGCCAATGGGCGCTTGACAAAGCTTACCCAGGCAAATGGCGGCGAATACCATTATGCTTATGACACAGAAGGCCGGATGACCGGAATCAAGACCCCCCTAGGCTATGAGAAGGCCCTCACCTATGATGCGGGCGACCGGGTCGTAGGTGAAACCGACAGCCTTGGTCGGGCGACCACCTATGCCTATGATGTGATGGGGCGGCTAACGGCCGCCAAAGACCCCTTGGGCGGCACCGCCACCTTTAAATATGACAAGCGCGGGAACCTAGTCAAGGAGACGGATCCCCTTGGGCGCACGGCAACTTATGCTTATGACCTGGCCGACCAGATGACGGCATCAACGAATCCGGAAGGCGAGACGACACGCTGGACCTATGACCTGGCTGGTGCATTGACGGAGATCGTTGAGCCTGGCGGCAGCACCACACGCTATGGTTATGATGATAATGAGAATCTGGTATCCGTCACCGACCCCATGGGGAATGTGACTACAGCGACCTATGACCCGAACAACCGGATGGCCAGCCTCACTGATGCCTTGGGGCAGCAGGAAAGCTACACTTATGATGCAGCGGGGCAGGTGACTGCCTTTAAAGACAAGGCGGGCCATCTGACAGAATATGCTTATGACCCATTGGGGAACATCACCACCTTAATGGATCAGGAAGGCTTTAAGACCCATTACCAATATGATTTGAACAGCCGGCTGACGAAGGTCACGGATGCCCTAGGAGGCGAGACTAAGTACGCCTATGACGCCATGGGGAACATGACGGCTTATACAGACGCCATGGGGAGGACGACCACCTATACCTATGACCTTGACGGCAACAGGACTTCTGTGAAGGACGGCTCAGGAAGGGTATGGATGGCCGGCTATGACGAGCTGGGGCGCACCGCCTCTTACAAGATGCCGGGAGGCAGCCAGACCAACTATGATTATGACGCCCTTAACAACCTAGTCGAGAAGTCATATGCAGATGCCGACGGCAACCCATTGGAAGGCAGCGTGGATTATGCCTATGATGCCGGCGGGCAAAGAACCAGCATGTCAGACGCCACCGGCACGAGCCGTTATAAATATGACCTGCTTGGGCGACTGGTCCATAGTGAGGATGGGTTTGGCAAACCGGTGGATTATACCTATGACGAGGCTGGGAATATAGCCTCTATGACTTACGGAGATGGGACAAAGGTGGAATACGGCTATGACCTGAACGGCAACCTCACACATGTCACTGATGGCGGGGGTAACTGCACCAGGTATAGCTACGACGCCTTAGGGCGGCTGGTCAAGACAGAGAGGCCGAATGGCACCCAGACCATCTTCACCTATGATGTTGACGACCAGGTGACGGAGGTCGCCAACAGCTGCGTGGCATGTGGGGCTGACATCTCCATTTACACCTATACCTATAATGCGGCGGGGAACATCACCAAAGAGACGGCCAAGGAGGCGCAGGAGGGCTATACGTGTGGCGCAAAGCCGACATACACGATAACTGAAAGGGCATATGTGTATGATGAATGCCAGCAGCTGCTGGGGTGCACCCAAGAGGAGCGGGGCGCAGGCAAAACAGTCCATACCTATAGCTACGATGAGTCCGGAAACAGGACGTCCTATACCAAAAAGGAGGACGGGAGGACAACAGGGAAGGTCACTTACGAATATAACAACGCCAACCAGCTGGTGTCCGCAACAGACAGCTCAAGCGGGCAGGCAGAGGTGACAAGATACCACTATGATGATGACGGGAACCTGATCCAGACGACCGGTGCCGAGGAGCGGATCTATGAATATACGGCAGAGAACCGTCTTCAAGCGGTCTACGGGGGCGACGAGCTGCTGCTGGCCGCCGCTTATGACGGCGATGGGGAGCGGGTCTTCCAGATCGACCACAAGAGCGTGGTGGTCCAGACGAAGGCGCCGGACACAACCATCTGGCAAGAAGGCGGGCTTAAGCATGGTGGGACCGGGAATGGGGAATGGGCCGGCGGCACTTGGAAAGCTTATGACGACACCCATCCGGCTGGGGCTGAAGCAGAGACAGACACAGCAGCCGGCACAGGGCAAGGCAGCGAAGCCTCTGAGGCATCTTTAGATGCGGCGGGTGAGGACACTGAGGGCGAGGACGCCCATATCTTCTGGTATGGCTTCGGGCAGGGCATTGTCCAGTTCTTTGGCGGGATCAACCAGGCGCTGTCGGTGGACTTGAGCCGATGGCTTGACGGCGCCTGGGAATCCCTGTTTGGCGACGGGGCTGATGACGGCGCCCATGCTGACGGGATGGCACAGGCGCCTAAAGATGGAGAAAATGAAGCGGCAGGTGGCGCAAAAGCACAGGGGGACGAAAATACAGAGAGCATCCCATGGGCTGAGCATAACCGCAGCGTCCTTGATGCCCAGTCAAGCGGAGCCTATCAGGAGAAGGGCAGCTGGCGCGCCGCCGATATCCCCGTGCTGGTCCCCGGGAAGACCGGCTATGAGGACCAGACAGACTATGAGCTGACCTACTACCTGAATGACATCAACACGGAGCATGCCCAGGTCCTGGCGGCCTATGGGCAGTCGGGCGAGGTCAAGAGTACCTATGTCTATGGCAATGGGCGGGCCTCGGTGACGGAAGCGGGGGACAATGCCGCCAGCGTCAACAGCATCTTGCCGGAAGGCGCCCAGATGGGTTATTATATATATGACGGAAGGGGCAGCGTGTCCCAAGTGGTGTCGGAGGCGGGGGACTATGTGGCCGGCTATGGCTATGACCCGTTCGGTAACATGACCAAAGGGATGCCTGAGGCAGGGAATGTCTTCGGGTATAATGCGGAGGCTTACAACGCCGCAGCTGACATCCAGTACCTGCGGGCGAGGTATTATGACGCCGGGACAGGACGGTTCGTCAGCGAGGATGACTACCTGGGGGATAAAGCGGAGCCACTGTCTCGGAACAGGTACATCTATGGGCAGAACAATCCGGTGGGGAACGTGGATCCCAGCGGGCATGCCGCCATAGGGGCTGGAAGGCAGGTGGCGAACGCAACGGCGAAGATTCTGGCGAGGGCTGCGGCGAACACAAAGGCGAAGGCTGTGGTGAAGGCCACGGCGAAGGCAGCGGAAAAGCTCAAGAAGACTTATCAGAAGTTTAGCAAGTCATATGACGTGCTCCAGCCTTTCGTTAACAGGAATAAGGCGATGAGCAATATGCTTGCCCGAAGCACCAATTCCGTTTTGAATAAGATGGCCAGCAAGAGTAAGAGCGCGGCCTATAGTGATTATCTTAAAGCATTGTCCGAGGCAGCCAGAAAGAAGAGGTGTGAGGAAGAGGCGGCTAGGCTGGCGGCGGAACAAAAAAAAGAAAACTTTCTGCAAATAAGTGCTAGAATCATTATCGAGGACCTTGTAGAGCTAAAGGATGGACTTGCCGGCATACTGAGTGGAGCTGCCAATACAGCGGCCTTTTGGCAGTCGAGGGAGCAGAAGGACCAAACCAGCAATGCCATAAAACAGTTATTTGGTGTAGAGAATGATAGCGCTTTCTATACTGGGGAATTTATTGGGCAAATCGGAGTCACTGTGGCATCTTTCTATTTTACAGGCGGAGCATCGGCGGGACTCCAGTTCGCCGGGTATGCTGTGAAGGCTGTGGAAGGCATCCAGATAATAGTACCTATGATTCATGGCGCATCGGCTATGAACCAGAGTACTTTAGGGAATATGATTAAGGAAGCTAGTGGGAGTTCTGATAAGGGAGCTAGTGAGGCTGATGGTAAAAGTGGAGATGGGATTAGCGAGAAAGATGTGGATGTAAATAATTTACCAGAGGGATGGACGAAAACAGAAAATAATGGTTATACTCATATTAAAGACGAGAATGGAAAGACACGAATTAGATTAGATCCACCTGATAATAAAACACCCTATGACCATAAGCATTTGTATGATGAAAATGGGAACCCGTTAGATGCCAATGGAAATATTGTGAACAAAAAAAGTCCAGATGCTCACATACCGTATAACAAATGAGAAAATGAGGATAAAATATATGAAGATAGAAGAATTACAAAAAAATATTGACGATACAGACTATTGGGATTGTAAAGTTTTAAACTTTTCAATTGATTATTTTGGAGATGAAGTTAATGTTGTAATTGAGGATGATAAACAGACAGCTTATGTAATTAAATTTTTATTGTGCAATAAAGTAGAATATGAGACTGATGCCAAGAATAGGTGGAAGGAGATGGAGGTTAAATTGATGAACAGGGGGCAGTTAGCATATTATGCGCATAAAATAGATTTAAAAGAAAGCGAAGAAAAAGGATTTATGGAAGTCAATTTAGTGCTTGCTCCATTATTTGCTAAGATAATTTGTAAAGGTATATTAGTGAATAAAATTAAATATAATGATAAAGATTATTTTTGGGGTGCAAATTGATAAATATGATTTGCAGTTGAGAAGATTGACAGCATTATTGATAATAATGCTGAATCAAGGGTTAAGGAAATTGATGAACTAACTGGAGATGTAACTTGGAGGTGTCAAGATACTTGAGGGAATACAGTCATTACAAATGAATGGGGGAATAAAATAGTAACCGTATATTCATACCCAATAGGTGCAAACGGTGGTAACTATATTCCAAAGTGAAGGTAGACGATATGATGAAAGGTGAAATAGTAAATTTGCTGAACGAGGCAACATGTTATTTGGGAATAAATATAGATATCCAAGCATTCCTAAAAGGCGCGAATCAAATTGACCAATATACGGTCAAGGCAGAGGGAACTGCCTATATGATTAATATTAAACTAAAGGATAGTATTATGATGCGAAAACAGTATCCAGAATGGGATGTGCAGACAAGGATCCCTGTTTTTGGACATGCTATTTAGTTGTGGGAAAAAGTGTGGTATACTTTTAAACAGAAAACTATGAATATTTTTATGGAGGAAAAGAAGAATGACAACCTATGACAAGAGCATGGTGGTTTTGGAAGAATTATTCGGCAGAGACTATACGTTTGTGCTGGCGACGGTGCAGGATGATAAACCATCGCAAAGAGTTGTTGACACCTATTACAGTGAGGGGGCTTTCTGGATTGTTACTTATGGACAATCTCGTAAAGTTAAAGAAATAGCGACAAATCCCAATGTTGCATTATGCAATACTTTTCATGCATTCTCAGGAAAGGCTTATAATGCAGGACATCCGCTGCAAGAAAGTAATAAAGAAATTCGTGAGAAATTAATTAAGGTTTTTGAGCCATGGTATTTTGCGCATAATAACGAAGCTGATGAAAATATGTGTTATGTAAAAGTTGAATTGGAAGAAGGTTTTTTTCACAAGGAGGGTGTGGGATATAAAGTAAGCTTTACTGAAATGACAGCGGAAGAATTTCCATTTGCTCCTCAGATTGAAATGATTGATGATAACACTGAGCCTTTTGGCTAAACGGAGTAGATAATTATGATTTATTTGTCTCATTTTTCCTTTCCCGATATAGAGTTAGAATATGATTTTTTGCTGGCACAAAAAAGAACCTGCTATGATTCCTATTATCCTTTTAAGACTATTTCAAAACATCAGCTGTCGATGCTGGATTTTGAGCCGATTACCATTTTGTATGGTGGAAATGGTTCGGGAAAGACAACAGTACTCAATGTTATTGCGGAAAAGCTACAGCTTGACAGGGATACGCGTTTTAATCGAACGAACTTTTTTGAAGATTATAC
>Ga0153938_1000940_pt1 | contig 11855 bp, 16 predicted proteins | sample TSNY022MetaG_FD_104740 | JGI IMG/M metagenome (GOLD analysis project Ga0153938, IMG submission 104740) | Attine ant fungus gardens microbial communities from New Jersey, USA - TSNJ022 MetaG | ecosystem: Host-associated > Fungi > Mycelium > Unclassified | place: USA:New Jersey: Brendan T. Byrne... | reverse complement strand
TTGTGGTTTTAGAAAGTACATAATAACTAAGGTGGAAAGGGTTCCTGAAAAATAACCACAGATTTGATGTTGAGCTTAAAATATTACTTTAATTTGAATATTTGTTATATTTTATATTAAAAGGAGAAACGTTAGATGAATATTTTAGGAGCAATCAATCAAGAGATCAGCTACAGTGGTAATGAAATTAAAAAGGCATTAGAAAAGTTTTTGAATGAAGAGAACGTTGCAAAGCACCCAGAGATAGAGTATATGGCTTCAAAGTACTTTAATATAGGTGAAAAGATAACTGAGAGAATTGATACTTACTCAATAAGTGGAAGGGTATTTTACTTCATAAATGGAAACGGGCCTAAAAACAAAGAATTTACTCAAGTGGTATTAAGGAGAGATTTAATAAAATCGCCAAGAAAGATAAATAAGGACATGGGTAAAGCAGATAAATAAAGTCAGAGTAAAACACCTAGTTTAGTAATTATAGCCTAGGTGTTTTATAGAATAAATAATACATAAGGAGATGTCACAAATGAAAAGTTTAGAGAAAGAGAACATTGGAAAGAAACTCTTAGTATCTAAAAAGGACAAGACAGTTGATGATTTCGACCCTAATAAAATAATAAGAGCTGCAACATTATCAGCGGACAGAGTACTTGTAACTCTATCTGAATCTGATAAGCAGTACATCAAAAGCAAGGCTACTGAGAAAGCTTACGAGGTATCAGAACGTGAGGGAACTAACATTTTATCCGTAGAAGATATGCATAGGATTGTGGAGCATGTAATAGAGATGATTAATCCAGCAATAGCTAAATCTTACAGAGATTATAGAAACTATAAAATAGATTTTGTGCATATGTTAGATGACGTTTACAAGAAAAGTCAGTCAATAATGTATTTAGGAGATAAGGAAAACTCAAATACCAATAGTGCGTTGGTAAGCACTAAAAGAAGCTTAATTTTTAACGAATTAAACAGAAACTTGTATAAAAAATTCTTTTTAAATACGCTAGACTTGAAAGCTATAAAGGATGGGTACATTTACATTCATGATATGTCAGCAAGAAGAGATACGATTAATTGTTGCAACTGTGATATTGAAAGAATATTAAAAGATGGTTTTGAGATGGGTAATATTTGGTACAATGAGCCTAGATCATTAGATACAGCTTTTGATGTTATTGGAGATGTGGTATTAAGCGCGGCTAGTCAACAATATGGGGGATTCACAGTACCTCAAGTAGATCAGGTATTAGCTCCATATGCTGAATTGAGTTACAAAAGACTATTTAATAAATACAAGAAGTTAGGATTAAGTAACAATAAAGCTAAGAAACAGGCTTTTAAAGATGTTAAAAGAGAAATGGAGCAAGGATTTCAAGGCTGGGAGTATAAATTTAACACATTAGCATCTAGTAGAGGAGATTATCCATTTATTGCAATGACATTTGGAATAGGTACCAGCAATTTTGAGAGATTAGCTAGCTTAACTGCCTTAAAAGTTAGAGAAAAAGGACAGGGAAAGAAAGGCAAAAAGCGGCCAGTGCTGTTTCCTAAATACATTTTCTTGTATGATGAGAATTTACATGGAAAAGGTGGAACACTTAGAAGAGTATATGATCAAGCAGTTCAGTGTAGTAGTGAAACAATGTACCCAGATTGGTTAAGTTTAACTGGTGAAGGATATGTATCCAGTATATATAAAAGATACGGTAAAGTAATAAGTCCCATGGGATGTAGAGCTTTCTTAAGTCCTTGGTATATACGTGGTGGTATAGAACCAGCTGATGGACAAGATGAGCCAGTATTCATAGGAAGATTTAATGTAGGCGCAGTTAGTTTGCATCTTCCAATGATATTAGCTAAGGCTAGGCAAGAGAACAGAGATTTTTATGAAGTTTTAGACTACTATTTAGAGATAGTAAGAAACTTACATAAAAGAACATATGAGTACCTTGGTGAAATGAGGGCATCTACAAATCCGTTAATGTATTGCGAAGGTGGTCTATATGGTGGACACCTAAAACCGGATGAAAAAATAAAGCCTTTATTAAAATCAGCGACTGCTTCGTTTGGAATCACTGCATTAAACGAGTTACAGATGTTATATAATAAGAAGTCAATAACGGAAGATGGGCAGTTTGCTATTGAGGTTATGGAACATATAAACAAGAGAATAGTGGAATATAAAAAAGAAGATGGCCACTTGTATGCTATATATGGAACTCCAGCAGAAAGTTTGTGTGGGTTACAGGTAACCCAATTCAGAGAAAAATACGGCATTGTAACTGGAGTAAGTGACAGAGAGTATGTAAGCAATAGCTTTCATTGTCATGTAACAGAAGATATAAAACCAACTGAAAAACAGGATAAAGAAGCAAGATTTTGGGATTTATTTAACGGTGGTAAAATACAGTATGTAAAATACCCTATAAGATACAATAAGTTGGCAATAGAAACATTGTTAGATAGGGCTATGAAAATGGGATTATACGAGGGTGTAAACTTATCAATGTCATATTGTGGACATTGTGGACACAAGGAACTAGATTTAAAAGGAACTTGTCCAAAATGTAACAGCGATGATATAGTTACTATAGAAAGAATGAATGGATATTTAAGTTATAGCAGAGTAAAAGGTGATACAACTCTAAATGAGGCCAAGATGGTGGAGATAGGTGAGAGAGTGAGTATGTAAAATTAAAGGAGAGTTAGTCAGAGCATACACAGTAATGAAAAATCTTGTATAGAAAAGGAGAGAACAAAGATGAGTAAATTTACAGGAGTGAAAGAACATAATAAAGAGGAATTATTAGAGGTTATAAAAAAAGCAGCAACAAAAAACAATTTAAAAGAAAAGCGGTAACAAATTATGCAAATATAGCAACATTTAATAGATTAATGCAACAAATACCCGCATTTAATATATGCATGAGTGCAGATGAATCAATTCTAACGAACTCGACTGTAAACATAGCGATACAAATGCATATTTTAGCATTAATAGACTATATGCGAAGTCACGAAGAATTATTAGAAGCACTAATTAAAAATGATCATGCATTACTTAACTGTGTAAGAGGGACTTTCATGTGGAGAGTGAAGCTTGATCTTGATTGCGCATTGTTAACTACTGGTGAACTGATTAGGGCTTATGTAGTGAAAAATGATTTAATTTAAAGAGGTAAAAATGAAAGGTACAAATATAATACATTTATTATCCTATGATGAACAGCTAAAGATGATAAAGGGATATGCAAAATCAATCAGATTCAAAAAAGAAAGTGACTTTGATACTTTAATGAAGTACCACAGTTTAGCGGGTAAATATTTAACAAGTCGTAAATTAAACATAAATGATGTTGCTACTGAAATGCAAAAATATATTACAGATCATAAATCTTTGTTACAAATAATGCTGAAATACGATGAGATTTTACCAAATTGTTTAATGCATTGTTGCATGTGGAGAGTTAAGTTTGGAGATTTATTATCAGTCGATGAGATGATTAAAGCATATGTGGTAATAAATAAACTAAAATAAGCGTATAGTGCAAATGTAAGAAGACAAAAATGATACGGGATAATACAGGGTACATAAGTTAATGTGCCCTGTATTAAAATATGAAAGTGAGGCATACACATGAGAGATACAGGTAATGAGAGATTTAAACGAGTAAGTAAAACAGTAGCAAGAAGGCATTGGTTAAATGGGGGTGGTATACTCATACTACCTTGTAATGTGAATTTTAGGTGTCAATTTATAAAACCTTACGCAATAAGTGGAAATCAAAATTCTACAGAATCACAGTTCAACACACTAGTGGAACTATATGAATTCTACAATTGTAATAATGAAGTTGGTAAATATGCATCATTTTATATTCAAACAGTTCCAGATGATATGCTATGATATTTTGATGTAGACAATGTGGTAAGTATCATGAACACATATGATTAAACAGATTAAACATCAAGCTTAGGGGTAAAAATATGAAACATTTATATATGATAACAAAGACATTAACTAAATATCCAAATATTGCAAAAGCAGTTATGATAGAATTTAGTGGTGAAATCAATAAACTACTAGATGAGAACCTAAATAAAAAACTGGATGCAATAAGTAAGAGTGAAGGTCTAAATGAGCAAGAAGCGGAGTTCATGAAATTGGTATTCAAGATAGAGCAATCTACATTAAATAGGAAGAGATTAGCAAAATTATTAGAAGCAGAATTGGTTAATTACTTAAAAAATGAATGGACTATACAATGTAATACGGAATTAAAAGCTAATAGGCAATTGTATTACATGTCTAATGTAGGATTATACATAGAATATCTTGAAAGCGGAGATATAGATGTTTTTGAATAAGAAGAAGGGGGGATATATCTAAATGGAATTTAATGATGCATATGAAGGTATGTGTTTATATCCTACAGAGAAAATTAAACAAATTATGATGGTTGAACCATTTAATTTGAGAAGAGATATAAGATGTATAAATGTTATAACTGGAGAATATGGATATATCAAAGGCAGAACAGCTCATTTATTTATAGAAGGTGGGCACATTATCAACTATACATTTGAAAATCAGAAGGTAACGTATACACAAGGTTCCGAAAAAAGACTTTTGGATTTTGATATACCAATTGTAGGAACCAAAGTATTTTTAGTGTACAGGCTTATGGAATCTGGAAAATGTGTGGGATACAAGCTTTTATTATTAAATAACAACAGCTACACAATTAAGGATTTCAGTACAGAAGAAGCAATAAAGATAGTGAACAAGTTCCAGTCTGTAAACTGTACTGTGGTAAAAACTGAGACAACAGAATGGGTAAGAAGTTTAGGTGGAGATACTATAGAAGTAGAGTTGAAAGAAATCAAAGAGGCGAGAGAAGAAATTGAAACATTCTATAATAATTCAAAACACATGAAGCAGGAAGCAGAACGCATGAAGCAGTATTTGAATGAAATAGAACATTTAGATTTGATGGAAATATTAAAAATATATGAAGATAAAAGTAATTTAGGAGACGAGGCAATACAACGAATAAGAAAGGCAGTAAAAAATATAAGTAATGTAAAGAACAACGCTAATGTGAAAATGGTAGTAACTAGAGCATTGTTATATACAACGATAGGAGTTCTTTTAGGCGGTGTATTTGGAAATTTGGGAAATGCATTGGGTGTCATAGTTTTTAATGACATTAATAAAATAAGTATAAATAAGGAAGTGGATTGCTCGGAACTTAATGCAGATGAAGTTAGAAGCATATTAGATGAAGCTGACTTAATAACTGTAAAATACGGGCCTCTAAGAAAGACGGGAAAAATATGTGTTGATAATGTGCATATAGCGAATCTTAATACTAAAATGATAGCTATTGGAATACATACTTCTATAACAACAATAAATGGGGAGATTGTAGTTCAATCAGATCAAGAATTATCACTCTTGATACGTAATTTTACAATTTCGAATGATGATGGAAGTGCATTTAATATGAAGCAGAAAGTAAAGCTTGGAAAAAAGATTATGGGAATAACATTAGAAAATAGTGAGATAGCACAAATAAAAAATATCAAAATGTTTAGTATACTATCCCAAGAAGCTCAAATGGTAGATAAAGACGACAATGAAATGTATAAATTAACTGGAGAGGTTTGTAATTATACGTTTACTGTTGAATGTAGTAATAAAGAGGGAGATATAGATACAGCTGAAGCGCTTGCAATGATGGGAAGCTTCCGATTTAAGTAGTAGAAAACAAACTAAACGTAAGTAGGAGAAAACATAATGGTAGATGAGCGAATTTTAGGTAACGTATTAAATGAAGTAAACACCAAAATGGATGCAATTAGATTGAGGAGAAGCAGTTCTATTAATTACAAACCAGTAGAGTGTATAAAGATTGATAGAGATGTATTTCAATTATTTTACAGAGGTGGTAATGTACTATTAATACAAGGAGAATTATTGATTGTATTTAATTACTTGTGTGGATATTTAGAGGCATTAAATTTTGCATTGGATATGGGGTGATGAAGATGAAAATGTCAAAACAAGAAGTACTTAGAGAACCAAAAGAGTACATGAGTAAATTAGATGGTAGGAATTTTAACAGTCTAATAATAGAGAAAATATCATTGAAAAGTGGATCATTAAAAATAGTTCCATTTGTGGCTAAAAATACAGATGGCAGTGGGGTAAGTTACATTATATTTGAAAGATGTGATAATGCAGATAAGATATACAGAATAGCATATGACATAGACAGCAGAGGTATAATTAGAACTATTAATGTGAGGAGAAGTAATGAAGTTAGAATGCTTCAAAAAGTATTGGACAGACTGTCTACACATTGGGAAGAGGATGGTGGGCCAGTAGGACTTCAGAGAATACTATTACAAATATGTATAGGCAGAAAAGCAAATAAAGATACATATGAATTAATAAATCATATAACACATGACCAAAGGTTTATTTGGTATTGTAGATATAATATGCAAACGTATTATGATAAGAGTGAAGCTAGTCATGTAATTGAATTATATTCAAAAGTAGCAGATATCACATCGAAAATAGAATTAATAATTGATAAAAATGATATAATAACGTGGGTGAACATATACTGGTAAGTTGCAAGAAGATAGCAGCATAGTAAGTTAAAGGAGAGGTTAAGATAATGGGTAAAGCAAACTATAAAGGATACAAAATAAGTAGGGTACATATATGTAAATTATTTAATGAGCATGTTCCATTTCTAACAGCGGTGGAAGTAACAGGGCCTAAGGGTGGAAAATACATGCTAGACGGATTTAATTCTGAAAGACTTATAGAATATATAGTAGGGACTTATAACTATGCAAAGATAGTACGTGCTGCAAGAGTGTAAATATTGTTTTCTTCTTCAGTTTTTTACAGTAAAATGACAACGCCAGAGGGAATAATTAATAACGATATGAATACTCGATATACTTATTTGAAAAGAAGAGAGGGTATGGGAAAAACTAAGGAAATAGCTGACAAATTAAATAGTATGCAAAAGGGTGCAATAATAACTTATTTTAATGATAATTCACATTAACGAAAGGTAGTATAAACATGAATACACAAAATATACCAGAATGTGTCGTATATACAGATGGTTCTTGCTTAGATAACCCCGGACCTGGGGGATATGCGGGGTTAATACTATATAAAGGCGAGTTGAAATTAAAGGTTGTAGGGGGATTACCACGTACGACCAATAATCAAATGGAATTGATGGCTGTAGTTGAAACTTTAAAGAGATTCAATAGACCTAGCGAAATATTGGTATATTCTGATAGCAAGTATGTTGTAGACAGTATAAATAAAGGATGGGCTAAAAACTGGTGTATTAAAGGGCAATTGAAAAGAAATGCAAGACCCAACAGTGCGCTTTGGATAGAGATGATGAGCTTATTAGAAGTGCATAATGTGCATATGCAATGGGTGAAAGGACATAACGATAATAAGTATAATGAGTTATGTGATAAAATTGCAGTAGAGCAAGCATTAATGCAGAGAGATCATAGGGTATAACTTAATATTGAGCATTAAATTAAAGCAAGTATAATTTTATTATTTTTAGAGCCAAAGCGAATGGGAATAAGAAATATGCTTGTCTTTATTTTCTTAACATTTACAAGTAAAAATGATTTATAAATTTATACTTAAACTTGGAGGAAATGACATGAGATTAACGACATATGCAATGACTGATGAAAAAGATGACAAAAGATTGGTGAATGATTTAACAAAAAAAGTAGGTAAGATTTTGGATGTAGAGTATGGAACCAAAGTATACTTACTAGAGAATAAGTTAGGATATAGAATTATGCTTGATAATACTGATGTAGGATTTATTAGAACAGATAAACAGGAAAAGATTAAACGTATTAGCGTGAGTATAAAAGAGATAAAACGAAGTAATGAATTAAATAGACTTATAGAACAATATGTAAATCGTAGAATAGTGACTGTTTAGATATATGAGTAGGCTTTTATTATAGCTTTTAATTCATAGTATTTAAAATAAATCTTTAGTAAGAAAATATTATACTAGAATTTATATGCATGAATAAAGCTAGTATTTGTGAGTAAATACTTAATATATACATGAAAAAGCAGTATGTATAAACATAAGTATTAAATTTGTAGTTAGAGAAAATATAATGATAAGCATCAGTTTAAGAGATACATAACTGATGAAGTTGGAGTGCAATAATAAAAGGGGAGGCATAAGAGATAACAAGTAGAATACTTTTCACTAACATATAAATTGAGCATTATACTATAATAATTGAATTTGTGCATGGCTAAAGTTTATTTTAAATATTAAGTATTGAAGATATGACAGAAATTGAAAGCTATTAAGGAGCAGGGTGATTTACTTGAGACATTTAAAACAGACATTAGTTATAGTATGCTCAGCATTAGTTATTAGTATGACGTTTGGAGTAAAAGCAGAAGCTAGAATTAATTATAGCTCAGAATCAAATTTAAATGATGAAAAATTAATAAGCAATATTGATATTAGCTTAACTGGATATCAAATAGATGAAGATGGAGATTTCCACTTTTATGATAATGGAAGACCATTAATAAGTGAGTATAACAGTAAAGGAATATATTTTAATTCAAATGGAAAGATGGAAAATTCAGCATATAGACATAAAGATGTAAATGAAGCTCTGTCTGAGGCATTTGTGAATAAGCAACCTGTTAAAATAGAAGGGATCGAGCAATTAAGGTGTTTCTACGATTACTTTACTGTAAATTACAGCTTTGATTTATGTAATAATGAAATGGTTTTGAACAGAGAACTAGATAAAAATGAAAGTTATACAGTGTATTTAGGTAGAGAGAAGGTTAATAGGCAAACAACCTATAATACAATAAAAGAAAGGTTTGGAAACTTGAGCGCAACAACAAATAGCTCAAACATAGAAAAACAGCTCAAGGAAAAACTTTTAAGTCTTAGATATGATGCAGCAGTATACAAGACAGATTTAGGAGATTCAATAACGTTAAATAAAGTAGCTTGTTGGCAATGTGGTAAGATAATACAAACACTGTTAAAGGATGTGAATATAGAGAGTGAACTATTAGTAGTTGAAGTGGACGGATCAGTAAGTTTAAGACACGTATTAGTAAGATTTAAAGAAAATGAGAAATGGATTTACATAGACCCAACCATAATATATCAAGGACTAATAACACCAAGTGTAGTATCATACGAATATGTATTAAAGCATTACACACCAGTTGTAAATATAACGATTATAAAAGTATAGAATTATTTGCAATGATCCAATACGTAAGGATTCAAATCATATCTTATAGATAAGTGAATAAAACATTTAAAAATATAGAGAATTAAGATTGAGAAGGTTAGAAGTTGTGAAAAATTATAAAGCTTTTAATTAAACACATAGGCTAATAACGAAAAAGTTATAAGCTTATGTGTTTAAAATATGTTTACAGTCAGAGAGATTAAAATTCAAAGTGAAGAAAAGTATTATTGATCTAATTGTGTGAAAAATTGAGAATGGTTGATAAATTCAGATTTTTCAAGTAAAATAGGTATGTTGAAGAGTAGCAGAGTGGCTATTTTTATACTAAAAGAGGAAATGGTGATTCATTTGATAAGTAAGTTGGAACCTAATAAATTATATACAATATTTAGAGAGCATAAAGTACAAGACGAAGATAACAGCGTAAGGGTATGTGAAATACAATATACAGTACAGATGTTACATGTAACAGAAGAAAATGAGCATTATAATATTATATATAAGCCAATAGATAATAGGTATGGCGGAATAAGAAAGGAAACTGTACTTAAAAATGGAAGCAATAACGAAATTGTGTTTATGTTAGAGGTATAAATAAGAGAATACTGTAAAATGAGCATTTAAGTATAATAAGTGTATTTTAAATAAAATGGATTTCAAGCAACAAATAGAGGTAATAATAGCTTGAAAAACAGCAGTATTAGAATATAAGTATAATTATTTAAGAGTTAGTATTTAGCTGATAATGTTAAATAAGCAGTAAAAGTAAGGTATATAACTTAAATATGAGCGTATGAATAATATAGGTATGATTAGTTTAAGAGTTTAGAAGTTACCTTGAAGAATATGATACATGAGAGTTATATATAATACCTAAGAAATAGCTCTTAGATATTATAGATATAAATGAATTATTTGCAGATGTGATTCAATGGTTAGAGTACTAGACTTCCAATCTAGTTATGCGGGTTCAAGTCCCGTCGTCTGCTTTTGTTATTATTTGCTACCAAGGTGATGCGGTACGTTGCACCTGGCTTATATCCAGCGATTCGAGGTTCGACTCCTCGTGGTAGTACTGACAGAAATGTCAACGCATAATTACCTCCATATTATGATATAACTTCACTAAGTTCAATAGCATAATATCTGTGGAGATTAATACATATTGGATACATCAGAGAAACGGGTGAAACGCACTCGTGGAAAGTCCTAATGTGAAGAAAATCTGAGAAGCAGAGTTATCGAGAATTTAAGCTATATTTACTGGTTATAACCACAAAGTCTGCGGACAAATAAAGATCGCGGACAACCAGTTTGTGGGGAAGTTACAGTAAGCGCTGGGCGTCACGAATAACCCTAATTTCGTGATGCTCGGTGCATAAGATGTAAAACAAAGAAGAGGTAGTAACAGGGGGGATAATATGACCAACGAGAAGATGTCAAGAGCAGAAGAAACTAGAATAAAGGCTGAAAATAGCTTAATGAACTGGAGTAAGACTATTGTTAAAGAGCCTTTTCCACAAAAAGAAGTAAATGGCATTGATGGTAATCAAGATGTAAATAGTAATAAGCAGTATAGGTAATAATATTGACAGAAATGTCAATTGTTCATTTATTTGACTCCTTTTCATATTTTTAACTTTAATAGACTCAATAGCATAATATTGATGGAGATTTTTCTAAACAATAGGGAAGTCAGTGAAGTCAGATTATTGAGAGTCTATGCTGGTTATAACCACAAAGTGTCTATAGGACACAACCGGTTTGTGGGGAAGTTACAGCAAAACACAAGGTAAAATAAGCCAGTATGCTGGAATAGGCAGACAGAGCGGACTTAAAATCCGCTGGGAGAAATCCCGTACCGGTTCAAGTCCGGTTACTGGTATTTGTGTCCGGCTCAGCGGTTGGTCGAAAGCCTATTGTTAAATACGATAGGAACACATTAAAAAATTTCAAAAACCGCTTACAAACGGGATTAATGCGCCCCGTTTGGACACGAATAGCATACTCCTGACAATTGCAGTTTCGAGAAGTTTACTCGCAGCAGGGAGACATTTTAGAAAGGCGGCAAACTTCTTAAGGTGTGAATATATAAAATACATATACATGTGTAAAATGTTATATTTATTCCTCTACGAGAACCGTTGCGTAGTGCTAATAATTGGCATATAAGTCAACGAAGTGTGTCAGAGAATAGTAAGTTAAACTGACACAAAGCGTCAATGCTTAGAAAAACAAATTTGGACTTTTAGCTCAGTTGGTTAGAGCATCCGGCTCATAACCGGACGGTCGTAGGTTCGAGTCCTACCAAGTCCATTATATAGAGAGGGGAATTTATTATGTTTATAAGTACAGCAATGGTCGAAAGTCTTTTAGAGTATTATGATTCTAATTATGAGAATTTGCGCAATGATGTAATGGTGTGCAAGTCAAAAGATGCCTTAATAAAAATCATTGATGTTATCGACCGTAATATGGTAGAGTACGGTAAAAAAGATACTGATTTTATTACTTATAATAGTAATCCA
>Ga0153938_1000937_pt1 | contig 11859 bp, 13 predicted proteins | sample TSNY022MetaG_FD_104740 | JGI IMG/M metagenome (GOLD analysis project Ga0153938, IMG submission 104740) | Attine ant fungus gardens microbial communities from New Jersey, USA - TSNJ022 MetaG | ecosystem: Host-associated > Fungi > Mycelium > Unclassified | place: USA:New Jersey: Brendan T. Byrne... | reverse complement strand
CGACAACCATCGTCGCTGGCAATGGTCCTCCCACAAGTCCTGGTCCTCTGATGCTGGCTGGGGCTGCATGCTGCGCACCGGCCAGTCTCTCCTCGCCAATGCCCTCATCCACGCCAGACTCTCTCGAGGTCATTCTCTCTGTTGTCTCTCACGCACTCGCTTACTCTCCCTCTAGACTGGCGCAGACCCCAGGCACCTCTGCTTTCCCCCGACTACGCTACCTATGTCCAGATCCTCACCTGGTTCTTCGACTCTCCCCTCGCCCCTTTTTCTGTCCACAGAATGGCTCTCGCGGGCAAACACCTCGGTACCCCTGTCGGCCACTGGTTCGGGCCTAGTGTCGCTGCAGGTGCCCTCCAGTATGTTCTTTTCTCTTCTCAATCGCCCTCTCATCTCTCTCTCCCTTTAGGCGTCTCGTCCACGCCTTTCCCCAGGCTGCCCTTGGCATCGCCCTTGCAAAGGACAGCATCCTCTGCCAGTCTGACGTCTTTCTCGCCTCCCACGCTCATCCACCTCACCACCCCCCTACCACCTGGGGCGACAGACCCGTCCTGCTTCTCATCGGCCTACGCTTGGGCATCGACGGCGTCAATCCCATCTACTACGAAACCATCAAGGTCTGTTCCATCTCCACCTCCATCCCTCCTCCTCTCTCTCACCCACCATCCAGTTTCTTTTCACGTTTCCCCAATGCATAGGCATAGCTGGAGGCCGTCCCTCCAGCTCTTACTACTTTGTCGGTTCACAGGCCGACAATCTCTTCTATCTCGATCCCCACCATCCACGACCCGCCATTCCCCTCCGATCTCCTCCTCCTTCAGACGCGTCCCCCGTTCATCAACATCCTTCCCTGTCTCCTACACAGCACCACTTTGTCACCGCCTACTCGGATCTGGAGCTCAAGACCTACCATTGTGACAAGGTCAGAAAGATGCCTTTGCGTGGTTTAGACCCTAGCATGTTACTGGGTTTCTTGTGCAACAACCGGCAGGAATGGGATGATCTAAGAAGTCGTGTTGAAGACGTCGGTCCTCCCCTCTCTTTCTCTCTTTCTTACTGACTCTTGTTTCTTTAAGCTTCCCAAGAGCATCTTTACGATTCAGAACGAATACCCCAATTGGGCTCAAGATGACGATGAGAGCATGATGGGTCTTGAATCTGTATCTGACCCTGAGGAACAAGAACAAGAACATGAGGAGAGCGAGAGTGATATCGAACAAGGCTGGGTTGATTCTCATGTAGAGGACAAGGGCTCGGATACGCCTCTTGCTGGATCGACCGTTGTCGTTGGTGGCGAATCATTGAGCAACGATAAGACGGAGAAGAAGAAGAAGAAGGGGAGGAAGGAGAAGAAGGAGAAGAAAAGAGACGAGGTGGTGGTTCCTTCTTCCTCTGGTTCCTCGTGTTCATCAGCGCAGCCCATGTTTTGTTCACTGTCCTCTTCCTCGTCATCCTCATCATCTTCGTCGTCGTCTTGTCTACAGCAAGGAGGAGGAAGAGGAGAAGGAGAAGAAGGAGAGGGTGAGAGTGATTATCAGTTTCCTTTTCCTGGATCTTCAACACCAGGAACGACGACGATGTGTGAAGAAGAAGAGGGGGATGAGGGATGGGAGGATGGGCAGACGACACTACCGAGAGGGAGGTATGAAAGTATGAGTGCAGGCACAGGTGCAAGTGTGAGTGGGGGAAGGAGGAGAAGGATGTTTATGGGGAAAGCGAGGGATGGAGGGAGGACGAGAAGTGGAGGTGTGAAAGGTATAGGTATTTTTTTGAAAGAGGGTTGAGAGAGTGTGTGTGTTGTTGTGGATTTTTTTTTCTTTTTGTTTGATATATGTGTTTTTTTGTGTTTGTGTGTTTTGTTTTTTTATGTGATGTGATGTGATGTGATGTGTGTTGTGATGTGATGTGTGTTGTGATGTGATGTGTGTTGTGATGTGATGTGTATATAGAGGTTTGGTTGGGGTGGGGTGGTTGGAGATACCCTTGTTTTAGTAAAGATAAATGTGTGAAATAGTTTTTTCTTTTTGGGTTTTGGGGGGTTGGGTGAGGGTGAGGGTGTGTGATAAGGAATGAACACTGTTTTTTGATATCAACAATTGATGGAGATATAAATAAATCCAGTATTAGCCTCCAGTTGTATGTAAATCAAAAGAATGAGTGATGAAAATGTGAGAGAGAGAGGATGAGATGTTTTGGTGTTTTGGTGTGTTGAGTGTTGGTCTTTAGGGATGTGCTTGAAAGTGCACATTTGTGATTAATGGTGATTAATTTGAGGTTGAGAGTAATTTCCCTCAGTCCTACTGTTATGGTTATGTTACAATATTATGTAATGTTTTGATATATGTCATTAATTAATAAGTAATTTCCCTAACCTCTACCCAATCATGACACTCATAAGTCATGCCTATCGCATAAACTGCCCTTATCTGCCTCCCATCAGTGTTGATGGCTGGGAATGCTAGACCTAGTGTGGTGTCTGCACTGCAAAGATTCGTCTGCCTTAGGTACAACAAGCAATGGAGTGAGTGCATAGAATCATGAGGCATTGAGTGCAATATTCTCCCTTCCTTTTTTTCATTCTGTATGGACTAGACAACCCTGGAACCGTTCTGGTATTTGCACTTTTGATTCAACATGTAAAGTAGACTATATCATTATAATCATATCGCATTTTGAGATCAATTACTGGACGGTGATTGTGGTATGAAAGTGTCCATTTATGAAAAAGAATATGCCATGTCATGTTGTTCTCGAGAACGGAGATGTCCAGCTACTTGCCGCAATTCAATCCAAGCCGTTGTCTCTCTCTTCCTTATGACGGGTATGGACTCAAGGCACGCATGGAAACCAATTATTCCGTGGTATATTTTAAGGTAGGATCAAATGAGGTCCAAATTGAACAGGGGTACTAATCAAATTCAAACACCCGATTAAGCGTCACTGACAGGCACTACCTCGAGTCACTGTCATCCAGGACTATGTCGTTCACTTGGTCTGATCTCCCTGTTGTGATGATATCAACTCATCACAACCCAGGTGGTGGAAAACGTACATACAAAACAATGGTTAGTACGCAATATATATCGAACATCATCTTGCCTCTTCGTGTATTTCTTCATCCATGGAGATAGCTCCTCTATCGTCTCGCAAAATATCTCCTTCAGTGTCGCTATTGGACTCTGAATGACAGAACCTGAGGGATTCCAGTGTGCTGGAATCTATACTTTCGTCCAAAGGACAATTTGCTTCGAGCAAGTTGAGTATCAACCGTGACACCTGAGCAACACACAAATCAGCAGTGATGATAAAGATATGGGAAGAATAATTTTTTTTCACAATGAAGGGGTAAATGAAGTATGAAGGGCTAATAATTAGGGTCAGTAGGGGAAGACTAGCAAAAATAACAACATACTAGGATAGGATATTACGAATAAAATTAGATGAATCTCGGAAAAATGTGGCTTGCAGGCACGAGAAGACTTTGAAAAGGATGAGTTCCGGCCCACTCGTTTTATAGTCTAGGCTTACCCAAGAGACTGAACAGACAGGCCATCAGTTAGATTAACAATTTCTATTTTTCAACTCACGGTATGAATAACAACGTTCCATCGCGGTAAAATACATACAACAAACGAGTCGACGTTTGCATGTGAGAAATATGGCCGCGTATCCCATCACCAAAAACCATTTGATTTTTGTATGTCATGGTGAACCTGATAAATGTCAAGAGGACCTCGATTGCTGTTGTTGTCGCCCTGATAATGCTTTTTTTTGTGAGAATAAATGTGCAAGTCAGCAAAGCAAATACATACGCAAAACCACTACCAAGACTGTTGTATATACTCAGAATATGCGTTATATTCAGCCAGCAACCATGAAGAGGCAGTAGCGCTCCAGAAAATGATTCGAGATATACGTCAAGTATTATTACAGACATCGCAGTCTGAAAAATACGATCAGTTGGTGGATTAAGCATCATATACTCTTTAACGCCTACCAGGACCTCAGCTAATTCTGACCATCAGTCATCTCTATCAATCAGAAATCAAATTGTACAAAACATACCTGCTGTGATGAAGTATAGAATGAGTGTGACTAGAATCAAAAATAATTTACATAACGAGTCCATTGGCAAATATTTCTAGCTCTCTCACCAATGAAATCCTTGTTCCAAATCGCTCGAAGGCGCAAAACCAGTAGAATTTTCACTACCAATGTATTCAACGCTTTGAACAAGCTTTTGACATCAGCTAGTCTAGTCCTTAGAGCCACGATAAAACTCACTTGAGAGCTAGTGAATAACCAAATATGCACCTAGCAAAGGGGTAGGTCAGACAAAGCAGCAAGTAAATCAGACTTATACCACTAAGACATATTAGTCAATGAAGATATCAATGAATTAAGAGTAATGTCTTACTGATCTCGATGCAAAGGCTTTGTTTTCAGCTGGTGGAGTCCCTATCAATATGGACTTGATTTATGTCAGATAATTTCCTCGTACTATATGAACGCATTCTGGAAATTTGGATCAGTTGTCTCGTTTTATTAAGTAAAGGATCCACACTTGCATGATACCTGCCCAATTAATTATAAGGATAGAAAAATAGATGACGTGGAGTCTTGACCACTTCCTCCTGAGTTTCCATATGTCAGTGGCATTAGTCGGCCATGGAATGTGAAACATGCCTATGGAGGTACTGAACCTAGGAGAGAAAAGATATGTGGAATCATCGTTTACAACTGAAAAGACTCACTTGTTGAGGAATGTGATAAATAAAATCATATAGCATCAGCGTGGCAATAATGACTTGAAAAGGCTTTAGCTGTTGCTTCGAGAGCGATAGAATGAAAAACAGCATACTTTGACTGTAACGTTCATTTGACAGTCTCTTCAAGTCAAGGGCGTAATCTTCTGGTGTTAGTCTGTACTGATCGGCCATTTGAGTTGGATATGCAGGAGGGAGGTTGGGCAAAACTTGATGAAAATAGTTCAATTATATATCAACTGGTGTCAGATGTATTCTATCCAGTTGCGCGCAGACCAAAAGATCTGGTCAGGACCAAACATCTGATATTGCCAGTGGAGTATCATGGATCAGTACATTGCAGCCATGATGAAACTTGGTCTCAGTGGAGACTGATGAACCGTTCCAGCCTCTCAACTTTCACGATGGATGGTGGAAAATTATGATAACTGAAGGAGCTCTGTTGTGGCTCATATCATCCTCCAGGCTTTGCAATTCATTTAACAGCTGGTAACAAACAGGCTCTGCAAAGCCTCATGCTGCAGAAAACGTTATTTGGGATATGGGTTCTATGTCAATCAGTGGATACTTAGCAGTGTAATATTCATCGCTATGGTCTTTGACGTCTGATCAATCACATCTTTGATATCCAGTGAAGCCTCTACTTCTTTTTTTACTTCCCGATAACACATTTTCCTCTCACCCCCTCTGCCCACGCTCCCACCCCTGATTCGCATAACACAGCCACCACAATATGGGTGATTTTTTCTCCGCACTTCTCTGGGCCTCAGACCTCAAGTGATTTTGCAGCAGCCAGACTGTTCTTAAACTCGAGCTCGACGAAGAGCTGTCCGTGTGTTGAAAGACGATCTATGAGGGAGCGTACAAATGGATAGTGAATACAAACAAATTACACTACTTGTATACCTGTATCTTCATCATGTAACATAACTACCAATATCAAAATAAAATTGACCTCATCATGTGCATTGTGTAGGCTGGCATGAGATTCAAAAACCAACACCACCGAAGAACGAGGAGGATCTTGGTCAAGACGATATTATACCTGGTTTTTTTGAACCTGCTCATCGAGAGCCGTCACTCCCTTGGACAGAGGTAGTCGGCAAAAATATAAATGATTTTCTGACGCTTTTGCATGTAAAGTAGATTATATCGTTATTGTTATATCGCACTTTGAAAGATTCAATTATTGAAGACTGGGATATGCAAATATCCATTAATGAAAAAGAATGTGCCATATTTTTCTCGTCGCTATCGTCCTTGAGAACTGAGATGATCTAGCCGATCACATCAGTCTTGCTGTGATTCAACCCAAGTCATTTCCTCTCTCTTTTTTGACCTTATGACGGGTATAGACTGACTCTTTCCAGAATCGCACCCGAGGAAACCAACTCTTCGGCGGTATATTTTCAAACAGGATTAACGGAAATATACGAGATCCGAATTGAACAGGGGTACTAATCATTCAAACACCCGATTAAGCGTCACCGATAGACACTACCTCGCTCGTCATAGTTTGTATGCTGTCATATTGTCATCTCGTTTGTATCTTTTCAATTCGGGATACAGTCTGGAGAGAGCACATGTTTGTAGCGCGAAGACCAGCAAGAGGATTTCTCGGTGTCCTCATCATATTATCGATGTTAGTGGTCGGTCCAGCTATTTCTGCTAATTCAATTAACTTTGTTCTCTAAACGTCGATGGAACGAAGTCATAGGCTTCCCCACCGTATTTACATAGGTGATGTCTCTTTCCAATTCCCAGAAGGATAAAGAAAAATAGAATGACAATTATGTTGCCCATGAAATTTCTCTTTTCGATAATATTTTGACTGGTCTCGAAGCTGATCCCTATACAAGGTGTGTCATCTATGAGACATATTGTGGTTGGAATTGGTTGGCGTTTTTATCAGGGTTTCCTTAATCAAACCCATGCTTTGTTCCACACTTGATCCATCATTGATTTAGTCTCATTTTCTGTCTGCGCAGATGTCATATACATATAGGTATTTAAATCCTTCCCTGAGTAGATACACCTTAGTCGCCTACACTACAATGATGTCTGAGGTGAGTAGAGTACTGTTACACCATGCAGATATCAATGACTGCTTACTCATGTACCCAGTATCTCACTGAATTTTACTTTACCATAGCTCCTAACTGGCCAACACTATTATCAGTCAAAATTGTGCTTGGTACCACATCCCTGAGGATGCTGTCTCACTAGATCGAGACGGATGATCTTGACTGTTTTAATGCCCAATTTTGAATTCATATATGTCCACCAAAGGACTGAGTACTCTCAGTTTCGGTCGCTATTATTTGAGATGCAGAAATCAGATGGATATTAACAGATGAATAGTGATGAACGTCGATAGGATAGGATTATGACTAGGCTTTATGGCAGCTTAGGTGTAAGATCAACTGCAATTTAAATCAGACTTCCAAAAGCTTGCCGTTAGACATTTCCTTTGTAAATGGGTGGCAAACCGACTGACCTTCGGAAGAGGCGGTGGGTCCTTCAGGTATGCCTCCCTGCCAAGACACTCAGCAACAGAAACAAGTCGATACCCACCATCTTTAAGCGTCTTTATGGCGGCTGGTAGAACCTCTCTCCTGTAAAAACATGAGCAAAATCACAAATATTCCAAATGATTGCGTACACGGTGGTTTCTGGAGAATTTCAAAATGTCATTATATGCGTTAGAGCGAATATGAGTCACAACATACCGTGAGTTTCGTGGTTTAGTGATAATATAGGCAGTTTTTGGTCAACGGCTTGCTCATAATGAGATTGAGATTCACTGGGTGGTGCTCCAACAGAATCGCCTGAGCTAGAAAGTTTAAATTGAAGATTAGTCCTGGCTGTGCATAGGATATTTAAGGCATACTCCAAGTTCCACAAAACGACATCTTGACCAATCTGAGCGGCTGCATCCACAGTGGCATCATTATAACTCCCATATGCTGTTTCGATAAAGTTGAGTTCAAGACATCGTCTACAAGACGTCACTCACGTGGGCGCATGAACGCTGGAGTGACCCCAATAATGCTTTGAATGGCTTCTAGATTTCGCAAGCAAAGTAATGAGATTGGGCAACCATATAACCATCAAGACGAAACCTACGAGTGACCGAAGACAATTCGCTCACAACTGATTGACAATAATCAAATTCAAAAATGATCTTCAAGCAGTAAGCTTACCCTCGTCTTGGGACAACGTCGCTAAGTCTTTGTGACTCCAACTATGCGAGGCTATCTGATGTCCGGCATCATATGCAGCCTTGATACGTTCCACATTCGTAGGATCATTGATACAGCCGACTGGTCAAAAGCGAATTGGTTGAAAAAAAACTTCTTATCATTAGTGGGAAGACGAACAGTTTTGCCCATCTAAGCCATATTTTTTCAGCACTCATCTCAGATGTATCAATGACGAGGTACCCACTGACGAAAAATGTACCGATAGCGTCATTCTCTTTCAAGACACGGCTGATTTCGTCCCTGGGAGACAACATTCAATATTCCCCTGATCTAGGCTGGAAAAATACAAAGCTTACGTGTAAAGGTATGGTCCATCATCCTATCGGAAACTTAATAAGGTTTTCTTTTTGGAAATAAAAAAACTCACAAAAGTCAGAGCAGCAGTACCAGGAACCGAACATGATGTGATCACCATACCAGAACTCTTCGATGTATCGCCTCCCACCTTGCGTTCAGGTCCATTTGGCAAGCTGCCATCAACTCTGCCATCACCTTTTTGCGGCCCACCATGAGAAGGCACTGCATCAGTACGCTCGCCTGCCTGAGGTCCTCGCGCATGAAGCCAGTCAATGCTCGCATGATCTCCATCATAGTATGCAGGATTTTCTCTATGAATGGGAATGGCGTTACGAGAAATCGGCTCAAAAGGTATAGCAGTTCCTGAAGCAGTCGTAGCGGCACAAACAAGACCTAGACTTAGTGATCCCAGAGACGCCAGCGATCCCAAGGAATTCATAGCGGGAGGAAGAGAGGAAAGCGAGACTGTGTTAGGTATCATATGTTACGGACTATGGGAAATAGACGGTTGGATGGAGAGAGAAACTTAATTGCTACCACTTAAATCGTTTTTCCCGAGAATTTAGGAGTCGGTTGAAATCGTAATTGGACGTCATTCGATCGCTCCGAAAATAGCACAATCTCGAACTTCTAGGACAGTAATTATAATCAAGGTCTAACAGGTTCGACGACCATAAGTGCATGATAATATATGATTAAATTGAGCAGAAAGGGTGCAAAGGAAACATTACAAGAATTCTCACCTCGAACCCTCATTTTCTCGGATTCCTCAAATCTTTTAATAGATCCCTGATCTGTTGACTCCTCGCACTACCTCTTCCTGCCGTCTTCATGAATACCACAACTTTTCCCTTGTGCCCTGCTCGACCACTTCTCCCAGCCCGATGCAGAAAATCAATTGTATTTCGGGGTTGATCTACAATGAACACGTGCTTCAAATCTGGCGAGAAATCCAATCCTCGAGAGAGCAACGAAGTCGTAACCATCACGTGTGGTGTAATTTGAGGATCCACAGCGAGAATTTTGTGCCTGGTAGGGAGCTCTGACGATGAGCGCATAGGATTTGGATTAATTTGAACAGGTCTCATAAAGCCCTCCAGATGCCTGTTCGACCCTCGCTGCCTCTGCTCGCTTTTGCTGGTCAATGCGACACATTTAATACCTTTCTCTTCCAAATGCATAGCAAGTTCATCGACTTTAGAGCTCATGTTACAGAAGATCAAGATCTTGGATAGAGGGGTCTGAGCTCCGCCTTCCACTAGATTGTATGCTGCAGCATCCGAAGCCCAGATTTCTCGGATACGACGCTCTATATCAGCGAGCTTATTGCTGCCTGTCCAAGGTACCAATTCGGTTTTAAGTGATTTGGGTAAACTATGTACGCGAGGAGAGGCAAGGCGAACCAGAAGGGGATGATATTGATCAAGATAGGTGGCGAGATCTCGGGGGATTGTAGCAGAAGTAAGGATAAAGTTGAAGGGGTAGTTGATTGGTTCAGTAGTGGAAGATAAATTATTAGGGCTGACAGAGGAAGACACCGGGTTAGTTGTGTTGACCTGCATTGGCTTGCCCCGCGCGGTACTGATATCAGCCAAGAGAGTGCGAGTCACCTCTTGAAAATCTTTATCTGGGGGAAGAACAATTCATATAAATTGCAAGATTATGAATATGTGAACGTACCAAATAAGACGTCGGCTTCATCAATGACCACCCATTCCACATTTTCCAGACCCAACGTAGATCCAGCCTTCCACTGACCTATACCGGGCATTTTGTCGCGTCCTCTTCTCAACTTGGGTAAATTGCCTTCCACATCTGGCGTGAGTTCACCTTGTAGACGGTCCCATCCTCGCCCCCTGATTAACTCCATTATCTTGACAGGCGTTCCTATCAGAATGTCGACTGGATACTTGTCCTTCTTAATTTCCAACTCTCCAATATCATCTACACTACCCATCTCATCGTCTACAAGCTCCGACAGCTTCTTGGCCGTCACGGCCGATTTGGTGATACTGGGCACATTTGCTTTGCTAGTGCATAGCACTCGAAGCTTCACACTATGCGTCAGGGCTTTGGCAAACGAAGACAACTGGCGCGCCAGCTCGTGTGTAGGAGCCAAGATGATGGCTCGTGGATTCAGTGGCAGTCTAGAATTAGTTCGCGGGATATAAGTGCCATTTTTTTCATCAAGTTTGAGCTTTTGCAGGAGTGGCAAGAGATATGCCAATGATTTTCCGGAACCCGTTTCAGAGGCAAGAAGAAACTGCTTCCATTCGCTTTTAGATAGGTCTAAATTCGATTCCTCAATAAGCCATTTGATGCTCAACGCCTGGATGGGTGTTGGTTTAGCATCGTCACCGAGCATACTTGACAATGCTGGAAGAAAACTTGAAAGAAGCGGTGGTGACGAAAAAATGGTTGGAGGTACTGGCGTTGACTTAGGCATTGCAGAATTTTCATTTTTTCCCAATGCTGATGAAAAGCTAACAGGCGAAGTTGGATGATGAAATTCCGATCCTTGGTCCTCTTCGATCAACGCCCGAAAGGGGTTCCTACGACCTTCAGGGATCTTTGTTTCTTTCCTTGCCGTGGAGACAGATGATGAATGATCTCTTGGCAAACATGGGGGACTATTTGACCAAGAGGGCTGGGTTTGGCCCCGACGCTCTGCTCCGAATTGTGGGGGTCGAGGTCGAAACCGTTGTTGATGTTTCTTGAGGATATCAGCATCCTGATGAGGAGCTGCTGCTCTTTCAAATTTGAACTTCGGAGGAGCTCGCTCATATGTTTTCGTCGCAGGACTAAGCTGGAGGTCTTGAGCAAGATGCGATCTAGAACCTGAACGTTATTCTAGGTAGAAGAACTGGGCGAGGAAGTCATGCGCACTTTTCCGCTTCTTGCTGCCTAGATTGATGACTGATACATGTAACCTGGAGTGCAGATAAGAAGCTGTCAGGAGTTGAGACGAGGTCCGACGGGCTGCGGTATACATTTCCACGTCAAGACAAACTTCATTCCACCTGTGTTTTTTACGACACCGAGTCACGTGGATTGCTGATGATGATGCTCGATCACAGTCCACGGTCAAGTACAACGTATTCTGCCCATGACTGCTGCTTTGTGAGACAAAATGTCCATGGTCCATGAATTGTTGATGGTGTAGATTTCTATTCTCAACTACGTGGATATGTCCAGCGCATTATCTCATTTTACCGTCGTCTCGAACAGACATCCAGGATTATGTCGTGCACCTCGTATGATCTCCCCGTTTTGTTGATATCAACTGCCTGGCTCAATTCATTGCAACTCACTAATCATGTGAAAGACAAAACGATGACAAGTATGCCATCTACATCCAACATAATCTACTAGGATGAACAACACCAAATGTTCTATTATTTCTTCACTCAAGGAGGTAGCCCCTCTATCAATTCGCAAAGTATTGGCTTCAGTGTCCTTATCAGATTCTGAATGACAGAACCTGAGGGTTCTCATTGTCATGGAATCTATACTTTCATCCAAAGGACAATTCG
>Ga0153938_1000936_pt1 | contig 11872 bp, 11 predicted proteins | sample TSNY022MetaG_FD_104740 | JGI IMG/M metagenome (GOLD analysis project Ga0153938, IMG submission 104740) | Attine ant fungus gardens microbial communities from New Jersey, USA - TSNJ022 MetaG | ecosystem: Host-associated > Fungi > Mycelium > Unclassified | place: USA:New Jersey: Brendan T. Byrne... | reverse complement strand
TTGTTGTTTAAAGAACAAACGTTTGGTATAATTTGTTTGTTGAAAGAAGGCGATAAAATGAATAATATTAATAATTTAATATTTATAATTCGTGATAAACAAGTTATGTTGGATAGTGACGTGGCAAAATTATATGGTTATGAAACAAAAAGAATAAATGAAACTGTTAGAAGGAATCTAAAGCGTTTTCCAAATGATTTTTGTTTTCAATTAACTGAGAACGAATATACTAATATAATATCTTTGTTTGAAAGTACAAATGAACTAATAAATAACTCGTCGCAAATTGCGACCAGTTCAACGTACAAACATCGAGGTAGTTCATATTTACCCTATGCTTTTACAGAACAAGGGATTGCTATGCTAAGTGGCTTATTAAAGAATGATATTGCAATCGAAGTTAGTATCAATATTATGAAAGCGTTTGTCGAGATGCGAAAGTTTATTTCCAATAATGATCATATATTTGAAAGATTAACTAGTATTGAATATAAAATGCTGAATTATGATCGCAAATTTGATGAATTATTTGATTACTTACAAAAAGATAAAGAATTTAAACAAAAAATATTTTATGATGGGCAAATTTATGATGCTCATAGTTTAGTCATAGATATTATTTTAAAAGCAAACAATAATATTATCATAATTGATAATTATATAGATAAAACAATATTAGATTTATTATCAAAGAAAAAAAAGGATATTAGTGTTAGAATTATTACAAACCAAACTACTAATAAATTATCAAACATGGATATTTCTAAATTTAATAAGCAGTATCCTAAATTAAAACTTGAATACAATAATACTTTCCATGACAGATTCATTATAATTGATGATGTTATATATCATTTAGGAGCTTCAATTAAGGATTTAGGAAAAAAGTGTTTTGCTATAAATGTAATGAATGATAAATCGCTATTAAATAAACTAGAACAAAATAAAACTAAGTATCAATTAATATAAGAAAAGATAAATTATATAATTTTTTTCAATAAATCAATCACAAAAAAATACGATTTTTTTCGTACTTAATAGTGATTGTTTTTTGTTTTATATTTTTCCCTTTTTAAATGTTACAACAATAAAAGTTTATATTATAAATAATTACCTTTCCAATTAAATAAAATTATATTATAATAAATTTAAGATATGGAGGTTTTAAAATGTTATTATTAGATGTATTAATTATTATATTTTTGGCGTTAGGAACTTTGCTTGGATTTAAAAGAGGAGCGATTAAAGGAGCTGTTACTTTTTTTGGAACTATTTTAGTTTTAATTTTAGCTTGGCAACTTAAGAATCCTATTTCATCATTTATGTGGAATAATTTACCGTTTTTTAAACTGGGTGGAATTTTCAAGGGAATTGAAGGAATTAATATTTTATTATATGAAGGAATTGCCTTCTTAGTAGTATTTGCTTTGCTATACTTTATTTTAAAATTAGTAATTAAACTGACTGGGTTATTAGAAACAGTTTTAAAGATGACTGTGATTTTAGCAATTCCCTCAAAAATAATTGGAGCTATTTTAGGTTTCTGTGAATATTATATTTATATTTTTGTGGTATTATTTTTCTTAAGTGGTTTATCATTTTCAATTGAAGGATTAGAAATGCAGGAAAGTGATTTAGCATCTTTTATATTAAATAATACCCCAGTTTTATCTGGAATGGTGAGTGAAGGACATCAATCAATTAATGAAATATACGCTCTGAAGGATAAGTACGAAGAGAGTGAAACAAAACAATTTAATGATGAAGTTTTAAGTATTTTAATTAAATATAACGTTATTTCTAAAGAAAATGTTTTAAAGTTAGAAGAAAAGGGTAAAATAACAATTACAGACAGAAGCGTCTTGGAGGAAAAGAATGATTAAATATTTAAAAAATGAAAATTTAAAAGAGTTGACTGAAAAAGGAACCTATTTAGTTGACTTTTATGCTGATTGGTGTGGACCTTGTAAAATGTTAAGTTCAATTTTAGAAACTATGGAAGATGTAAATATTATTAAAGTGAATACGGATATTCATCAAGATTTAGCAATACAGTATGGCATTATGAGTATCCCCACAGTAATATTTATTAAAAATGGAATCGAAGTTAAAAAAATAGTTGGCTTTATTTCTGAAGAAGAAATTAGAGAAATATTAGAAAATATTGAATAAAAAAACCGGAAGAGAATTCCGATTTTTATATTGATAAGAATTTTAAAGGATTTTACAGCGGGTTAATATCGTAAGTTTCTTTTTTAGAATCATAACTTAATTCATATCTTGTATTAGGTTCTATATTTACGGTAATTGGTTTTGTTAGTTTATGTTTTGGGCAGGTACAAGTGATAATATTTGTACCAGTTGGTGCATAAATTCCTTTGGCATCATTTTTTCTTAGACGGGTTGGTTTTTCATTATTGATGCTTTCAATTTTAATAGCAGCATCAGAATTTTGATTGGAAATAACAATTTTACCATAGTTTTTATATTTCTTTTTAAATGATTTTGTTTCTAGTTTTTGGAATAAATTATGTAATAAAATAAATAGTCCGATACTACCAAATATGGCGATTGTTAAATAAATAACGTATTGTAAAATTAAATCTAAGTCAGGCATAGTTTAATTTCCTTTCTAATAAATCATATGTTTTTTACTTCTTTTTTAGATTACTACTTCTTTTGCGGCATTTAAATAAGCTCGAGTTAAAGGTCCAGCTCCTAATTTAATTCCTCCAAAATATCTTATTACAACAATTAAAACATGATTTAATTGTTTTTTTGTAATGATATTGTAAATCGGAGTTCCAGCAGTATTTTGAGGTTCACCATCATTATGTTTTTTAACATCTTGATCAATTTTATAACAATAAACAATATGTCTTGCTTTTTTATGTTTTTTCTTTAAATCTTTGATAATATTTTCAGCATCAAGTTTATTTTCTACTTCATAATAATAGGATAAAAATCTCGATTTTTTGATTTCTATTTCATAAGTATTTAATAATTTCATAGGTTCACCAATTAAATTATACCTTATTTTTTCATTTAATTGTAGTATAATGTTGTTAGGTGAGACAACATGTTTAAAGATAAATTAAGTTTAGTCCCAAATTTACCAGGATGTTATTTGATGAAAAATCAAAATGGTGTTGTTATCTATATAGGAAAAGCAAAAAATTTGCATCGTCGTGTATCAAGTTATTTTAATCGAACTCATACTGGTAAAACTAAAACATTGGTCTCTCAAATCACTGATTTTGAATATATTGTCTGTGAAAGTGAAGTAGAAGCTTTGATCATGGAACTTAATTTAATTAAGCAATATGATCCTAAGTATAATATTCTTTTGCGTGATGACAAAAGCTATCCATATATTGAATATATCAAAAAACCTTATCCCATGCTGAAAGTTTCTCGTTATTTAAATATCAAGAAAAAAGATCAAAAAATTTTGTTTGGTCCTTATCCCAATGCTTTTGCTGCTCGAAAAATTGTAAATTTATTAAATCGTTTATATCCTTTGAAAAAGTGTAATGGAAAACCAAAAAAAGTATGTCTTTATTATCATATTGGCGAATGTTTAGGTTATTGTGAAAAAAACGTAGATCAAGAAAAATTAATAAAAATTGAAACAGAAATTTTAGCTTTCTTAAATGGCAACGATAAGATTTTGATTGATAAAATAAATGAACGGATTGAGCTTTACAGCGAAAATTTACAATATGAAATGGCAATGGAATTGAAGCGAGAACTTGACTATATTAAAATTGTTATGAATGATCAAAAGGTAGAATTACATGATCATATTGATCGAGATGTAGTCGGATATTACTTTGATAAAGGACATATTAGTGTTCAGATTTTGTTTATTCGAAATGGGAAAATTGTTGGTTCTAAGAACAAGATATTTGCTGTAATTGCTAATCATTTGGAAGAGATTGAAACCTATTTAGTACATTTTTATGCAAAATATGAAATACCAAAAGAAGTATTAATTGTTGATGATTTAAATGTTTTATTATTATCTTTAGCTATTCCAACAAAATTTTTATTTCCTCAAAAAGGAATAAAAAAGAAATTATTGAAAATGGCGAATGAAAATGCAAAGATTAATTTAAATAATAAATTAGAGTTGGTTTTAAAAGAAATTGATAAGACTGAAGATGCAAATGATAGTTTAAAAGAATTATTAGAATTAGAAGTGCTAGATCGCATTGATTTATTTGATAATTCAAATTTATTTGGAGATTATGCCGTAAGTGGTATGGTTGTATTTAAAAATGGTCTTCCAGCAAAAAAAGAATATCGTAAATATAAAGTTAGCATAGATAAGAATGATGATTATAATACAATGAAAGAGGTAATTTATCGTCGGTATTATAGAGTGTTAGTAGATAAAACCGAAATGCCTGATTTAATTATCGTTGATGGTGGGGTATTACAAATTCAAGCCTGTAGGGAAGTATTAGATAGTTTGAATTTGAATATTAAAGTATGTGGATTACGTAAAAATGATAAACACAGAACCAATGATTTAGTAGATGGAGATACTTTAGAATCAATTGAAGTTTTAAAAGATAGTAATGTTTTTCATTATTTAACAAGAATGCAAGATGAAGTACATCGATATACAATTACTTATCATCGAACAATTCGTAGTAAAGGAAGTATTAGTAGTGTTTTAGATGAAGTTGCTGGAATTGGCAATGTTCGAAAGAAACAATTAATTAAAGAATATGGTAGTGTTAAAAAAATGAAAGATGCAAGTATTGAAGAATTATCGAAAGTGATTCCAAAAGAAACCGCGCTTGAATTAAAAAAATATTTAAATAGCAAATTTGAAAAAGAAGAATAGAGGTGTTACTAACTTGAAGATAGCGTTTAAAAAAATGAATCAGGAAGTAAAAAGAGACTATCTTCATTTTGATTATCTTTATCTTCCTTGTAATAAATTTATGAAAGAAATCAAGGTAGGATATTACGTTCATAAAGATGAAATCGTTGGATTTTATAATAATGATTTAATTTATTCACCTGTTTCAGGTTTTATTAAAGAAATTAGAAAAGAAAAAATATTATTAGCTGAAGAATGCCCTTGTTTAGTGATTGAAAATGATTACACCGAAAAACGTAAAGTTGGTTACTTAAGTTCAAAAATTAATTCTCGAAAGAGTTTTTTAGAACAATTAAAACGTTTTTCAATTAATGAATTAGAATTGTTTGCAAAATTAGAAAAAAACTTAGTAATTGATTGTGTTGAGAATGAACCATATTATTACCATTCAATTGTTTTAAAAGATTATATTGAAGATTTATTAATGTTTAGTTCAAATATTAAAGATTATTTTTCTTTAGATCATTTTGTTTTTGTTGTAAAAGAAAATGATAATGAATTAATCAATCTTTTAAAACAATATATGGGGACTTATCCCGAGCTTGAATTGAAATTAGTTGAGGATGTTTATTATGTTAATAAAAAGAAATATTATAAAGAATTATATGAAGATGTTCAAAGTATACATTTTTTAACATTTATTTATTTATTTAAAGCATTTATTCAAGGAAAACTTGGAATTCATCAATATTTAACCATTTCGATGAATGATATTAGGATTTTAGTTAGTAAAATTCCTTTTGGAGTTAAATTAAGTGATCTTAAGGAATGTTTAAAACTTGAAAGTAAAACGGTAATTGTTAATGGTCTTTTAGGGGGAATTAATATAACGGATGATAATCAAGTTCTTACAAAAAAAATAGAATCCTTATTCTTTGTAGAAAATGAAATTATTCCTTCTGAATGTATTAATTGTGGTAAATGTGTAGAAGTATGTCCACTAAATTGTAATCCAAAATGGTTATTAGATCATCAAAATAATCGTTATGTTAAAAATTGTAGTGAATGTGGTTTATGTAACTTTATATGTCCAGCCAATATAGATTTGAAAGGAATTATAAGGAGGAATAAGAATGAGTAAATATGCAATTTTTTTAAGAAAAAAATTAAAGTGGCAACACTTGCTTCTTTGTCTTATTTTCTTATGTCTCTTTGGATTCGGTATTTATAAAAACGGAATTGTTTCTTTTTCTTATGGAAAAGGTAGCTTTATTTATCTTTTACAGCTAATTTTAATTCCAATTATATTTGTAGGGGCTGGATATTGTTTTGATACTTATATTCTAAAGAAAGAAAGCCTTAATCAAAAAAAATCTTGTTATTATATGGCTTTGTTAAGTTTAATGATACCGAGTGGTATTTCCATTCTTATGACTTTCTGTTATTTAGGAATATGTCTTGGTTTGTTGTTTTTAAATGAAAAGAAGTCAAGTAATATTATATTATTTGGATATTTAATTATCTTATTAGGGGTTCGTTTCTTAGGAATTCAAAATTGTAATAATTATGAATGTGTTCTAGAAATGCATTTAAGTATCATGAATCGTTTTATTGGTTTTGATGTAAGCGGTTTATATATGAGTAGTTGTTTGTTGTTATTATTAATGGGTGTAGTCTTATCTTACTTTTATTGGTATAAAAAAAATATAACTTTTTATTCCTATTTAGTATTTATGTGTTGTGTTATTTTAGAATCAATTTTCTTTCAAGGCAATATTTTTTTATCATTATTTCAACCACTAGCCTTGATTACTTGTTTGGTAGTTTTACCTTATACTAAAAAAACGCCATACTTAATATCAGCTCAGAAATTATTTGGTTTTATATCTGGAATTATACTTTATCTAACGATTCATTTTAATGTATTAGAACTTGGATATTTATTTTTTTTCATTTTGCAAGTTTTTCATTCTTATTTTGATTCAGTTATCATGAAATTGAAAAATGTTAGAAAAGAAGCCTGAAATTAGGCTTCTTTTTTCTTCTGATTTTCAAAATTGGTGTTTTTACAAATCTTTTTTCTTTTGTTAAAGTGAGATCGAAGGAGAGAAAAAATGAAAAAAATATTTATGATTTTAGTATTGTTAGTTAGTTTTATTGGAAGTGTTTCTGCTAATCAATTTGTGTTAACAGAAAAAATTGAAGGGGAATATGTTCAGATTAATCGCATAAATACAAAATTCAATATGTATTTTTATGGAGTAGTGGATATGACTACGAATGAATATATTTATTGTATTCAACCTGGAATTTCATTGAGCGATCAATCTTATGAAAATGTTTTAGATCATTATGAAAAAGTTGGTTTGACCAAAGATCAATTTGAAACTATTTCAAAAATTGCTTATTTTGGCTATGGTTATACAGGAAGAATGGAATTAAAGTGGTACTTGGCGACCCAGATGTTGATTTGGGAAGAATTAATAGAGTCTCCACATCAGATTTATTTTACTAATTCTATCGGTGGTGCAAGAATCGAAAAATATGAAATCGAAAAGACAATGATTTTAAGAGATATAAATAAAGCAATTATAATACCTGAATTTGAAGCAGATAAATTTGTTGTTTCGATTGGAGAAACTCTAAAAATTTCAGATTCTAATTTGGTTTTACAAGATTTTTTGATTGAAACTGAGCTTGATTTTGAAGCAAATCAATTTGATCTTTCTTTTTTTGCTAAGACAGCTGGTATTTATCGAGTAAATTTTTCGCGAATTTGGGAAGGAAATCGAAAACCAATTGCATATTACCATGAAACTGGTCAAAATTTACTTAGAACAGGAACACTTGCTTCCCTCGAAAAGGAAATAGTAATTGAAGTTCTAGCGGGAAAAGTTAAAATCCAAAAAATAGATGCGGATACTTTAGAGCCTTTATCAGATACTATCTTTTTATTAAAAGATGAAAATGGGAAAGTGATATTTGAAGGAGAAACAGATAATATGGGCACAGTTATTGTTGAAAATCTTTTTTTTGGCACTTATTATTTATATGAAGTTTTAAGTAAAGAAGGATATTACAATGATAATTATTATCGCGAGATTGTAATCAACGAAGATAATTTATATGAGGAAATAACAGTTAAGAATCGGAAAATAACGATGATTCCAGATACATTGAAGAATGATTAAAAGTATAAAGATTTTTATTGTTATAATTATTGGGATTTGTTTTATTCATCAAGAAGATTTTTTTCTGAGGCTGCATGCTCGAAGTGGAATAATTAATAATTTAGAACAAACTAAAGTAATTGAGCAAGATACTTCTATTGGTAAAATAGTTATTAAAAAAATTCACTTAGAACAACCTTTATTTAAAATTAATAGCGAATTTAATCATGTTGATTTAAATGTTATGGTTTTAAACTCATCAGATTATCCGGATAAATTATTACATCAAGTATTTTTAGCTGCTCATTCTGGAACAAGTGATATTGCTTATTTTAAACATTTAGATCAATTAAAATTTAATGATATTGTAGAAATATATTATCAAGGGACTAAGTATCAATATCAAATAAAAGATATTTATTCGATAGATAAAACAGGAATGATGTATATTGATAAAAGAGAATATGCTGAGTTAATTCTGATTACTTGCGATAAAATTAATGATAATTTGCAAATTGTTTACAGAGCAAAATTGTTTGAAAAAATTGCCGATAAAGGGTAAAATAACTGCTAAATAACAAAAAAAGCAGTTTTTTTGTATAAAAAAAAGGAAATTGGACAAGCACCTTTAATAAATAATAGTGTAGGGAGGAATTATATGCAAAAATTAAGTGCGGATGAAATTAATCATATTCGGCAAAGCGCTAATATCGTTGATGTTGTTCGTAGCTATATTCCTCTAGAGGAAAAAGGAAAGAATTTTTTTGGAGTGTGTCCATTTCATAATGATCATTCTCCGAGTATGAGTGTTTCTAAAGAAAAACAAATGTATAAATGTTTTTCTTGTGGAGCTGGTGGGAATGTTTTTAAATTTGTTGCTGATTTTGAAAATGTTTCGTTTATTGAATCAGTTAAAATTGTTGCTGATAAAGTGGGAATTTCAGTAAATATTACATCATTTCAATCAGATTATGTAGAAAAGTTTCAAACAGAATATGACATTATGGAATTAGCTCATAAAATATTTCAGAACAATATTAATACAGAAGATGCTAAAGTTGCAAAAGAATACTTAAAAAAACGTAATATTTCAGATCAAGATATTGCAAAGTTTGAAATTGGTGTTACTTTTAGTCAAAATAATTTAAGTCAAGTGTTGCAACAAAAGTTTGATTTGAAAGTAATTGAGGAACTTGGATTAATTAGTATTAAGAATAATCAGGTCTATGATATGTTTATGAACCGTGTTATGTTTCCAATTCATAATATTCATGGTCAAGTTGTTGGTTTTACTGGTCGAATATTTCAGAGTGGGAATCCAAAATATTTAAATTCAAAAGAAAATGCTATTTTTAAAAAAGGAAAAATATTATTTAATTATCATCGTGCTCGAGATACAATCAAATTACATAAAAAATTAATTATTGTCGAAGGTAATATGGATGCCATTCGTCTGTCAATTGAAGGTGTTGAAAATGTTGTTGCCTTGATGGGAACGGCGATTACTAAAGATCAAATTGATATTATTAAAAAGTTGCGCGTTCCTGTAGTATTGATACTAGATAATGATGAAGCTGGATTAATTGCCACGGATCAGGTTGGAACACTGCTTATCCAAGAAAATATCAATGTTACGGTAGTGAGACTAAGCGGTGAAAAAGATCCAGATGATTATATTTTAAAAAATGGAATTGAAGCTTTAAAAGATAATATTAAGAAAGCTATTTCATTTATGGACTTTAAGTTGTTTTATTTAAAACGAGATAGAAATTTAAAAGATACAGATGAATTATCTACTTATATTAAAGAAATTATAAGTTCATTAAAAAATAGCGATGATGAAATATTAAAAGAAGTTACTTTGAAAAAGATTAGTAAAGAATATGATTTATCTTATGATATGTTAAAAAATGAATTAGATAAAATTAAGATTATACCTAAAAAACAAGAAATAGAAACAACAACGATAAAAAAAGATATTATAGCTGAACACATTTTATATTTTATGATGAATGGAGAACGGTTTATAACACTTTATAATCGCGGACTTGGAACATTTAAGGAGAAAGAATATCGTCTTATTGCAAGCGAAATACTATATTATTATGAAAATCATCCAGGAGCCATGATCGCTGATTTCTTGACTTATGCTCATTTTAGCCAATTGAAAAAGCAAATCTTAGAAATTGTTGATCGTATAAATGATGTAGAAATTGAAGAAACTATTATGATAGAATATATCACAGCTTATAAAACTGCAACGAATAAAAAACAAATTGTAGAATTGAAAAAAGCTTTAAAACAAGAATTAGATAGCAATAAAAAAATGGAAATATTAATTGAAATTCAAAAATTAAAGAAGGAAGTGTAGAATGAAAACATTTGCAATAATAAAAAAGGAATTACTTAAAAAAGGAAATAAAGAAAAACAATTAACATTTAAAGATATAGAAGAGGCTTTTAGCAAGATTGAAGTAACTCAAACTGATATGAGGGAATTACAAGAAGCATTAGATATGGAAGGAATTCTCTTAGTAGATAAAATTGAGGAAAAAGAGAAGGCTCCGAAGAAATTAAAAGAAATCAAATCATTTGAAGAGAGAAAAGCTGAATTAATTGCAAGAGGAAAAGAAACAGGTTCCGTTTCTTATGAAGATTTAGCAAAATGTTTAAAGGGATTAGATGTTGATAATGATTCTTTGGATAATTTATATAACACTTTGATGGAAAATGATATTGAAGTAATTGCTGAGGAAGAAGAAACAAACGGCACAGATGCGATCATTTTACCTGATCATGAGATTACAAAAGATGTAAGCATTAGTGATCCAGTTCGGATGTATTTAAAAGAAATTGGTAAAATTCCATTACTATCTGGTGAAGAGGAATTAAAATTATCTATGGCTGTAGCTGAGGGAGATAATTTAGCCAAGAACCGTCTTGCTGAATCTAATTTACGTTTAGTTGTAAGTATTGCAAAACGTTATGTTGGTCGTGGATTGTTATTCTTAGATTTAATCCAAGAAGGTAATATTGGCCTTATGAAAGCTGTTGATAAATTTGACTATGATAAAGGATATAAATTTTCTACTTATGCCACATGGTGGATTCGTCAAGCTATTACAAGAGCTTTAGCAGATCAAGCTAGAACGATTCGAGTTCCAGTACATATGGTTGAAACAATTAATAAAATGGCAAGAATTCAAAGACAATTGACCCTAGAATTGAATCGTGAACCAAGCGAAGAAGAAATCGCTATGAAAATGGGAATAACTCCTGAAAAGGTGCGCGAAGTTATTAAAATAAGTCAAGATCCAGTTAGTTTGGAAACACCGATTGGTGAAGAAGATGATTCTCATTTAGGTGATTTCGTTCGTGACGTTAATACCATGACACCAGAGGAATATGCAACTAATGAAATTTTAAAAGAGGAAATTAAATCAGTATTAGAAACGTTACAAGAGCGTGAACAAGAAGTATTAGAGTTGCGTTTTGGTTTAATTGATGGAACAAGTCATACTCTTGAAGAAGTGGGAAAACGTTTTAACGTAACAAGAGAACGTATTCGTCAAATTGAAGCAAAAGCTTTAAGAAAATTAAGACATCCATCACGTGCAAAAAAATTGAAAGATTTTATGACTGACTAATGAAGAGATTAGAAGTTTTAAGTAGTTTAGTTGATAATTTAGCCAATGTTGTAGATGTTGGTTGTGATCATGGATATCTAGCAATTATGTTAAAAAAGAAAAACAAAAATAGAATTGTAATTGCAAGTGATGTGAATGAATTTGCCTTAAATACGGCAATTCAAAACATAAAAAAAGAGAAACTTGAGATTCCTACTGTATTATCTAATGGTCTTGAGAAC
>Ga0153938_1000935_pt1 | contig 11876 bp, 11 predicted proteins | sample TSNY022MetaG_FD_104740 | JGI IMG/M metagenome (GOLD analysis project Ga0153938, IMG submission 104740) | Attine ant fungus gardens microbial communities from New Jersey, USA - TSNJ022 MetaG | ecosystem: Host-associated > Fungi > Mycelium > Unclassified | place: USA:New Jersey: Brendan T. Byrne... | reverse complement strand
TCCTATCCCTACATCTCTTTAACCAAGTTAGTTCACTCAAAATTAAGGACGAGCTCGGCCGCCGCTCAATCGCTCATTTTTATCGATCTATTGAGGTTTGGCCACGGCTGGACCCGACTGCAATCCTTTCCGCAGCCCTTCGTCCTCTGCAAGCAACTGGGTCAACAAATATCCCCAAGGAGCCTGGTGCTGGAAGGATCAAACTAATGGCTTCACTTCGTCGACTCCATTGGATTGCAGGTCAATCTTGTCAAGTCAAAGTCGTTGTCCACAACAATACAACCAGACTACTCAAACGATTCACAATCAGCCTTCATCGTTCCATTATTATATTCCCTAAAGCTTCCAGCACCAATTCTGACTTGAATCTCGGCACGCGTCAACCCGAGGTGGCCGCCAAGCAAGTTGCCGAGTGTGTGCTAGAAGCTGGTCAATCCAGGTCCAGAGGTCATGCAAGTGCCAAAGGGTGGTGGTTGGGAGTCTCACCACGGAGAAACTCAGAGTTCGAGCACTCGTTGCTGATTCCAGTAAGTGCTCTATTCCGAAAGAATTTTCTCGACTAATGGGTCAATAGGTGGATGCTTTGACAGTCACTGATGGCAGAATTTTCGAGGTGGAATATTCTCTTCGAGTTGCAATAGACTCAGGTACCCGCTTCTCTTCCGACATACAGGTTACGCTGCCCATCAGAATTGTTGGTTTCCATTCGATAGATCCTCCTCCTTCCCAACCGACCAATGTGCAATCTGTGGCTTCCCGACCTCCATCTCCAAGATACAACTCTAAAAACATTGCTCTCAGTGAACCCTATTCTCTCAGCTGTCCCAGGAAGGGTGAGGAAATTCCGAATCAGATTTCAACTGAACAAAAGACAAAAATGGATGATGACAACACCTTCCTACATGACTCACATGATACTCCTCGTGGACGGGACACTCAAGAGCTATTTTCAGACTGTAGCGGTGAAATGGGTACCTTGGAACTTGGAAATCTCTCTTTAGTAGATGATACTGATGACGTCGTTCAGCACGCTATTGCTACAGCCAGGATGAATTCTACGTATGGCCACTTCTCAGATCTTTACTATCTTCAAGACAAAATTGAAACAGATGGGGCTTCTTGTGACGACAGATGGGAACACTCCATCGACGATCTGGTCTCTGGGTCTCCTTCCATGAAGGAAATTAAACTGGAAAACTATCCAGGTATGAATGTCTACGACGTCGAGGTGACACGGGCATTGGAAGTGCACAGGCGTTCGTCTTTTGCTTCCCGTGTTGAAGAAAAGACACGGATGGCTACTGCCGCATTTGTAAATGGAAATCATAATGTCCACATCCATCAGGAACAACCAGAAGAAGACGCTCTGGAGAATGACAAAGAAAGCAATAGAAAACCACATCTTATTCTGAAAGTCTCTCCTATCCCACGCGGGGAAATCAGTCAGAGCTCTGGGGACCTCCCGCATGCATTGGATACCCAGTTTGATGATTTCAGAGGAATACCGGTAGAATCTCTGAACGATGAAAATAGCTGCAATGCTCCGACGCAAAGTGATCATCCATGTTCTCCCGCCACCATGATAACCAGTTCCAAGAGACATAAAAAAGCTACCACAGTCGATTCGTCGACATCGACAACCTTATCTGCACCAGTTTGCAGCCACTGTGCGATGCATATGTCAGACAACCTCACTTTAAGAGATACCACATCGATCAAGAATTCATGTCGACAGGATACTCCCATATTCGAAACCAAGAATAGTGACGACGCGACCTGGCCTTGTATTGATTACTCCACCATTAATATAACAAAGGCGTCTGCGGTGAGCACTACAGCATTGGTCTCGCCGACAAGTACCACTTCAACAACCTCTGCAACTTCTGCCGGAAGTGTCTCCGTCAAAGATGAAATCAGACGATTGGAAGAGCGAGTCAAGGCATCCACATCTCTTTTGACATGAGAAAAATGAGATATGACTATGGTTATGTTATAGATAGTAATGCGCTAGAAGCCCTTTCGACATAAAATTGGAACCTCTTGTCTCTTCAGCATATAGCACCATTCGGTATCCTTGCACAGCTGGACGCAAAAAAAGTCAGTCGAAGCATGTTCAGACCATTAATCAAACTCACATAGATCTGCCCCTCCCTTTACAACATTGGTATCCATCTGGACCTATGTTTTTTAAGTCATCAGCATATTCTGTGTTACAAAGCTGTGGCCCTTACACTACATATGTACATGGGTGATGCATTCCCCAAGTCAATTCGAATGAGATATGACCCGAAAAGTCAGGGATAACTACCTTGGTGTCCACACCGCCTGAAATCGGATCATGAGATATACGATGGTATCGGATCCCTTCAAGGCTTACATGTGGCACTTGGCTTAGGAGCACCGCTCACTTGAGACTTTGAATGAGGCCGGTTGATCGGGTGTACCAAAGTTGCAGCCACAGTAATTGTGAGGACAAGGACGTGGAAAAAAAGAAACAGTAGTGATTGTAATCCGAAACGCATTTCTGACACGAAGAACTATTTTTTTAAGATGGAGCCAATCTTACCAAGGTGTTGGGTTAGGGAATAAGGAGGCTGACTCGGAGAAAAGCGAGTCTAGTGCGCAACGGACACGAATCACTATACGTCATGGGCAATCATGACAGCCAGCAGAGATCCAAATACTGAGTTTCAGCACTAACACTTACTGAAGAGGTATACCGTGATGCTGGTGTAATTATCAAATTGACCTTGATGAACTCGCAAGGCAAATGTCAAGTCACATTACACTAATAAAAATATAATTAGATGCTTGTTAGCCACAAGATCACATATGGGCCAAACGTCAAACCCTAGTTAGAAAGTATTCAAAGGCCTAAGACATATGAATGTTCACAGCAAAGAAGTTTAGAGGCCACCAAGAAGAGCCAATGCTGTCCTGAGTTCCTTCTTCGCCTGTTCTACATCCTCGTAGTCCAAGGAGCTGATAGCAAATCTACAGTGTTTCTGGGCTTTTGCGATGAATTCGGGGGCCAACTCCATAGATGATGGAGGGATCGATGCTGTTACACAGCGTGCCGAAGATTTTGGTGGAAGGCAATTGCTTGCACTTTGATCAGGGTATACATGGAGGAGATTCATAGGTGAACATGAAGCCGGAGAGGATGTACCCGCTTCAGGTATTGAGGGTGGCGGTGATGTTCGAGGGGAAGGTGCACAGATGCTCGACGGACTTTGATATACCTCTGCTTGACTCGGAACTTTGGATGAATGTTCCAGGAAAGGATTAAAGTTACTTGCAGTGCTGAACTGAGTCTGATCGTTGCGCTCCAGGCTCCCTTGTCGTTCTGATGCTTCTATAGTGCTCGGTTGAAGAAGAGACGATGGAGAGCTCATTTCTTCGACGTCATCGGAGACCCACGCCTTCTCCTGCTGTGGGGATGATATACTTGTTGAGTTTGTGCTACTCCCGTTGCCTTCACTGCGAAGTGAATGTGGATCTCTTGTGGGAGATTCATCGTGAATATCATAGACAGCTTGTGTTGCAGGCTGATGCATTAACTTATTTGAATCTGATGATGCCCCTGGTTGTTCGAAGGATACTGAATCTTCTTTTTGGCCCACAGGACCTGGTGTAGGTCTGCGCCCCTCGCGGAATGCCTTGGAAATGTCTGCAGCCTTCCATTTAGCGTAACGAATCTTGTCTTCATTCTGTACAATTAGAGGGGACGAAAAAGGCAGTTGATGCCGACTCACAGATTCAGACACGTCGGTCTTTGGAAAAACCTTGAGGATTTGCAAAAAGTTGGATGCTGCATAAAACTTCTTTGCAGTTATTCTACAGAAGAATGTAATTACCACGAATGATCAGGAGGGAAATGGCACACAGACCTCGTAGCAACACCTCTACGATCTTCGTTATCGGCGCTCTGGAAGACTTTCAACGCGAAATTTTCAACGAAAGCCGCGCTCACGGCCTCAATCTCGATCGCGTCCACAGGACCGATTTCTGCCTTCATCTGCTCGAGCGCACCCAGAAGGGCAAAAAGAACGTTGCGTGAAGCATTATCGCGAGCCTTCGAGTCAATGCCAACCTGGGCTGCATAATATGCGCCTGAAGGTTTGAGTTAGTATTTCCGGCATGATCAATGAGATACGGGTTTACACCAGTATGCGATTACAGGTTCTTGCTTCTTGAGTTCCTCCGCGCGTTGAAGGAAAGGGACGATGGCTTTAAGTTCTGTAGAAATCGGAGGGAGACCAAGGAGTTTGGGCGATGACATTCTGGAGGAGAACAGATGACCCTGGAACTGCAAAAAGCGACGTCGAGGTGAGCATGCGCCTGAGCACTGTGCTGTTTGTCGCGCATCGATCACTTGACGTCACCAGTTGTTACATTAATTGGATATCAACCCATCTTTGTGCACGAAAAACCTACTACCAATGCTTTATTTCCCTATGATATTTCAAACTCTTAGCAATTTGGAAGCGTGTGCTTTATTCATAAAAGGAGCATGAAGAAGTTTATGTAGAGAATAGGGACTCAATAGTGCAAACTGGCGCTAGTTTCAGGGTGGTAAAGGCATGTAATAACTTTCCTTATTCTCCACTTCATGCTGCATTTCATGACTATAAAAATAGTCTATACTATCTCATATGGTGGCAGGCGCTCCTTGTACTCGAACCACGGTGTGGTCTGGTTTTTCCCACAGTTTAGTGGGGGGAGGAAAGGCCGACTTCGCCTCGTCACATCACCAATCGACCGGACTAGCTTCACACCTAGCTCTGTGTCACATAATCTGTTAGCATGCCTGCTAGCACCCCACCTGCTGTTGCTCTACCACCAACAACATCCAATTAGTTTCGATCGTCGCGACCTCGAAACTGGAGCTCACATCATGAACAGCTGCAGCTGTTCATGTATAAACTTAACAGGCGCTGTCTCGTTAGCTAGCAATCTCTGACTCCCTTCCTCTTCTTCACTTCCCTTTTTTTCTCCCTTTCTTCAAATGGTTTGGATTGGTTGTGAGTCATTTGATTTTCATTTGTGTTTGTGTAGGTAGGACTTTGTAGTACGCTGCTGCGGACTGCAATCGAGCCCCGCATTATAAATTCAATATATATATCCCATATAGTGGTTTCAGGGTCCTGCATAGCCACTCACGGCCACTTTCGAGTCTAACGACATTTAAAGCGCGGAAGTCACTTCTGAGAGCGATCATCTATGGTGCATTCTACAGTTGAATAAAATTATCTAGCAATTTGTGCTTCAGGACGATCTTGTACAATCTGCTCTCATTACCCAATTTGGGCAGGGGTTCAAGCAATTTGGTTGATCCCAATTAACGCATCGAGTAGGCCTCATTCAGCAAGCCCCTGGCTCACCAGGCTCGACACAAGCTACTGAAGACCCAGAATAGTAGTCTATACAATAGCTGAATCTTCTGCTTTTCTCAGCAGAAAATGTGTATAATAATGTGTACACTACAGCATACCACTACATGTATCTGTAAAGTCGCCTTTCGAAAAGGACGGGTTTCATTGTCTTGTCGATTCTCATGCGGAGTTTGAAGTTTGTTGATGCCTAAGCTGACTGGATGTGACTGGCTAAAACACGTGAAGACCCTGAAAGTGGCTAAAAATATGGGATCTTACCTATTTTAGGCTAGTCTACTAATGTATCTGCTGACTACTTATACCCAGTTGCGTACTCTTGTACACCTCAGTCGTTGTCCCAAACGCTGAGGTTATTAGTTCTCACACTTCCCTCCAATGAAATTCTCGAACTCAACAGTTTTCTCCTCTTCTTTTTGAGGTGGTTTCATAAGGCTGGTGATGTGATTGTAACCTAGTTGGGCTAGTTCGGTTTTAGCGTAAGTGTAAGGGCGGATTTGTCCTTGTATCATGCTAGCAAACCCAATTTTTGATCTAAAAAGTAGATTCAGGACCACAAATGAACCTGAGATGCGGCCAATCTGGAGGTAAGTCAAAATTCAGAAGAAATAATGCTCGAATCCTCTATATTTAGAACAATTTTACAACGCTAAGCGCGGTATCATATAATTATTAATCCAGTCGGATCCACACTGTTGCGGCGTGGGTCAAGTACCCCACTGGAGACATTCAATAGATCCTAGGCTACGAATTGGTTGGATCCTGCTATCGCCGCTCGAACATTGACACAATCCCAAAATATATTGTGGCGCAGCTGGAGCCGTTTCCGAATGCCAGTATTCAAAGGATATTCAATGATCTCAGCAGTTTTTTGATGAAAACAAATAAGCAATTGTACAGGCTGGTAGACCTCCGCAATCGTTGATGTTGAAGACTATATTCTGAGGCGAAGAATGTAGGGGAAAATAGTATAGAGTCAACCAGACGTAGATGGCAAGAGCAACTGCACTATCAATACCTGCCTGATGTAACCAAATTGGTGTGCACAAGGTAATTTCCAATTTGGTTAGAGGCTGGAATAAAGAGGTGACAGAGGCACGAAAGCGATTGATTCGGTAAGTTGCATCGACGAGTCAGATCTAGGATTCAATCCACGAAGCGGATGAAAGTACTCCCTGTCTTGACCGCCAGTGCTCCCTTTCCTTCGCATCGTCTCTATTTAAACCTCTAAATTGACGAGGTACGTTCTGCTTTGCCTTTTGTCATTTCCCTCCTGCATTCCTATTTATATACCCAATGACGTGCTCTAGTCCATCATCTTTATTCTTTCTTTATTCTACTAAATTTTCCTTAACGACGTATGCGGAAGATCCCCGAGACATTTACATTTCATAGTAAATAAATGCATATTCGTCTCGTACATAAGGCATCTTCCTGTAAGCCCTAAGACCAGTCGTTTCCGCCCGGCCTTAGGTGCGTATATTCTTTGTATTTTTTCTTGAACATTCAATCTAAAGTCATTTCCACCTGGCCTTAGTCCGTCATTTATCTCAGCACTCGAAGACGTACCTGTGCACTTTTCCTGTAATAAATTCCTTGCTTGAGCTTGTTCTGATTAACATCCAGGGTATTCCGAGAAGCCGTCTTCAATCCTGTCGTTACTCTGATCTCAAGTCCGACACACACACTCTTGTCACAATCATGTACTCACAGACTGGACTCTTGGGAATATTACTCGCTGTCTGTGTTCTAGTATTGTTCCGAAATCAACGAAAAATCAAGCTTCCCCTGCCCCCGGGGCCCCCAGGACTTCCAATCATTGGTAATGCACTCGACATTCCAAAGGTTCTCATGGCTCAAACTTACTTTGGGTGGACTAAGAAATTCGGTATGCAGTATACGTGGATCTTCAGTGATAGTCTGAAATTAGCATGCTCTTCAGGCTCGGAAATTATATACTTGGAAGCATTCGGCAAAAAGATGATCATCCTGAACAGCCATACAGCCGCTACCGAGTTACTCGATAGAAGGAGCCATATATATTCCAGCAGGGGAGTCTCTATCCTGCTGACTTTTATCGCGAATATTTACCCAAGAATAAATAGACCATTCTTGACGTTTTTGGGGGAGCTGTATGCCTTCCACATTCTCATCATATTGCACACAACGCTCATGATACCCCAGAATGGATCTAGGATGGCTTTTTGCGATGATGCCCTACGGTCTGGAATGGAAGGAACACCGAAAAACTTTTGCTCAATACTTTCCAATGTCACGCACCGATATCCACCAACCCAAAGAGATTCAATTCATTCGCCTGCGTCTTCTTCCTCAACTTGTAAAGTCGCCAAATCAGTTTATGGAACATATCAGACAGTTAAATCCTATGAACTCAAGTTTCAGTCCGTTCATGCTGACATCCACATAGTGTAGTTAGTGGGATACTACTTTCACTTGCTTATGGAATACCCACAGAACATGAAAACGACCCTTTGGTTCATCTTGCGGAGGAAGCAATGGCTGCAAGCGCCGCAGGTGCTATTCCAGGCAGGTTTCTCGTTGATGTCTTCCCATGGCTCAAATATATCCCGGAATGGTTTCCCGGTGCCAACTTCCAGCAGATAGCAAGGGAGTGGAAGGAGTTGTGGCAGAGGTTTGCAAACCAAACGTTCGAAGTGGCAGAGGCAAACATGGTAAGTTTGATTCGGAAATCTTCGCAAGCCCTACTTTTTAATTCGAGTGGCAGATGAGTGGCAGTGCGGAATACTCCTTTGTGTCATCTTCTTTAGACGCTGTGGAGGAGAACCAGGACATTGAGAGACAAAAGGTGATAATCAAACAGACAGCGATCACATTCCTTGCGGGTACGGTAAATATAGATCCGATTTGGGCGTCCCTCTCAATCTGAGCTGTAGCTGGCGCTGATGCGACTGGTGCTTCGATCGTCATATTCATTCTGGCTATGACCCTGAATCCCGACGTCCAAACGAAAGCTCAGGCTGAGATTGATCGAGTACTCGAAAACGGGAGATTGCCTGATTTTAGCGACGGGGATTCTTTGCCATACGCCACCGCCATGATGAAAGAGGTTTTGCGGTATGTCCATCACATCCATCTCCTGTTGAGCACATTTATACTACCTTCTCATTTGTCTCTATGATGACGTACCCGTGACAGATGGCAGCCTCCCAATCCGCAGGGTGAGATTTTGCTCCGATCGGCTGGTCTAGTTGACTCTGAAAAATGATTCACGTGGAATAGCTGTCCCGCATCTGAACACAGAAGACGATTGTTATTTGGGATACCAAATTCCCAAAAACTCTATTGTCATTCCCAATATCTGGTAAAGTGATGCCTTCATACAAGTGAATTAGGTGTTCAAACTCGTTGTATTGATCAGGGCCATGTCCCGAGATGAAACCCGTTATCCAGAACCCGAAATATTCAAGCCTGAGCGATTCCTCACCGCCGACGGTAAACTCGACCCGGACGCAAATGACCCATACAGTTTCGTATTCGGTTTCGGTCGAAGGTCCAGCTCCCTTCCTCGTGATCAAGTATAATTAACTCTAATTATCAAAATTCCACTCCAGAAAATGTGTTGGTAGCCATATCGCAACGTCATTACTGTGGATAGCAATGGTATCCATCCTCGCTACTCTCAGGATTGACAAGTGCAAAGACGAATTCGGGAATGTTATCGAACCAGTCATAGATTTCAAATCCGCTAATATTGTCGCGTACGTTTTTCCTTTTTGGATGTCCATAACATGCTCAACTTGCAAACTAGGCTTCCAACTCCATTCAAATGTTCAATAAAACCTCGTTCTTCAGAAAGCGAAAAGCTAATTTTTGCTGCTGCAGAACAAAGTTATTGATTTTATTATTGAGATTTATTTCTGTCTCTGGCAAACGTTGTAATTACAATTCTCTTCGTCGTGCCCAAGCGTTCCTTTGCCAGATCTCACATGAGAGTATGGGAGTACCTAGCAGGATGGAAGATGTACAGATTCGCCTGGAATAGAACCAAGAGAGGGCATGTGGAGGGAGTATATTGTGAATGATGGTCGAACTCTCACCTCAAAATCCAACTCCTTGTTGTCGTCGCAGCAGTAACGAAAGAGCTTGAGGGAGAAATGGAGTCACAGACAAATGTGTCGTTGGCAGGGAGTGAAAAGCCATTTTGATGCCTTCTAAGTCCTGGTCATTCTGGATAGCCATTTGTTTTTGCCTCTTTAGCTGGCTGTCTAGATTGAACAGGATACTGATTAATATTCAAGCAAAAAAAGCAATTTTAGTGAGGTAGATCATTAATCTTCAGGACTCCAACAAAAAGATACGGCTGGAGGACATTATGATCTGAGATAAGCTGGCTGATACACAATGATCTGTGTGCACAAATTCCCTGTATGATATTGACGCGAGTCGAGCGTCAGGACCAGAGATCCTGGGCACTGAATGACTAAGAAGCATTTCATTATGACGTGGAACAATGAACTGTTACTACATGAGTCTGAAAGCCAGGCTCAATCGAATCGATGATCCAGTTGAGTGATCCAGTTGAGTACAGTTGCTTTAGATTAAAGGAAAGCATCTGACATAGGATTGGGTTGTGATTCTGGACTACCATTATGTATAGTCGGCTGAAGATGATAAAAGGTGGGTGGACGCATTGCAACGCTGAAAGATTGCGCACTTGATTAAACATGATTCATGGGAGAGGTGTCACTGGGAGGAATGATAACAGGCTCATGGTGTGAGTCACTAGTGCTCGCGCTGTTCAGAGAACTATTTCTTGAAGGATTTGAACACTCCATCTTGGGAGTTTGAAGCGAATGGAAATTTGTGAGTGCCTGGGCAAGGTCATCAAGCTGTAGACATTGAGCCTTTGTTGGTGGTTGCAAGGTAGATGAGCCAACCTTGACCATCATGGCATCTATCGCTTCCTTTCTGCCTTGAAATTGGGTCGCCAGCTTTTTGAATTCTCTTTCCCGAGCCCTTAGTTTCTCTGCCTCCTCATCCACTGCACCTACTGTCTCTTCATCTTCTATATCGCCACCAGTGACTGAGCTTGCGCTTGCCGTTCTAGGACGAGGAAAACCGGTGGCCCGCGATGAGTTTCCAAGAGAGCCCTTCCCCTTACCGTCGGGTTGCTTTCCAAGGGCAACACCTTCTAGGTCCACATGCATTCGAGCGATCTGGTGCTGGAGATCGAGGACTCGCGACAGATGCGACCACATTTCATCATGAGAACTTTCATTATTTGCAGGCATGCTTTCCCCTTCACGTTCGGCTGACTCTACAGGCACGATTATACCAAGGGGTGAGCCGTCAAAAGGGTCGTAGAGCCTGGTAGCGAGGGAAGGATTGCTTGTAAAAGAAGCAGCTGGGCTAGCTAAAAAATTCACAGGTTCATTTAGGGAGCGTGACTTGTAATTGGTATTGGAGCCATCAAGGAGTGACAGGGACGTGGCACCCAACTCGTTTGCCAAAGGTAACCCGCCCTCTGATCGGTCCTGAACGTTGTACACTTTTTCGAGTATCCGGTCATGAGGTGTACTCAAAGCGGTAAAGTTCCATGAGCCTTGCTTCAAATTGCGCTTTGCCGAAGAGGTGCGGTGCAAGGAGGTGGGGACATCTGCAGAACTTGCATATGGCCCGAGCGTAGAACTATAGCCGTCAATGGAACGTAGCGCCCCAGTTAATCGTTGTGATGAGCTATCCATGGGATGTTTTGTAGGATTCTGATCAAAAAGACGGAAGTGTCATGGCACGTGACATACCGATACAGAAAGACTTGATTTCATCCCACAAATGGACAACATTCACGTGTATATTATATCCAGCATATGACTGTACGTCCAAGAATCATATATTCCTCCGATGATCGCAAATCCAACACAGCACCCCGGTGGCCGAGGAGTGCGCAGTATAAGCGCAGTAGCGCAGTTTTGATTCAATTTGACTCCATTACAGTTCGTCGTTGACCTATAAAAGCCCTTTGCCGTCATTTTATCTCACTACCTATGTCGATCATCTTCAAGCTCAAATACAGAGACATCACTCGCCGTACCATTCTTGCAAAGCTGCCCGAATGGAATGTTCTTGCTGAAAGGCTATCATCTATTTTCCTTGTTCCAGTGGCTGATGTTGGCGTGTCATATCTTGATAGGGATGGCGATGAAATAACTTTGAACTCCCAAGAGGAACTCGATGACTTCTATACAACCACTTATAGAGACGGCGAGAGCATTAGATTCACTGTTAAAGATCTTTCTGCTTCCCATTCTATCTCGAGAGATTCTCATGAATTTACCTTTCGTCACCCTCCGGGTTTCCCTCCTGCCCACTATACTGAACCAGAATTAACTCTCTCTTACGGAATGCCGCCGCCGCCGCCATTCTCTCCTTTGCATCATCACCAGGTAGCTCAACCTCCTACACACCTTCACCCTCAGAGTGGCGAGAGAATGGGTCATGGGC
>Ga0153938_1000931_pt1 | contig 11886 bp, 14 predicted proteins | sample TSNY022MetaG_FD_104740 | JGI IMG/M metagenome (GOLD analysis project Ga0153938, IMG submission 104740) | Attine ant fungus gardens microbial communities from New Jersey, USA - TSNJ022 MetaG | ecosystem: Host-associated > Fungi > Mycelium > Unclassified | place: USA:New Jersey: Brendan T. Byrne... | reverse complement strand
TCATCTTTTCAGAAGAGAGCTGAATAGAACAGCAGGTGCTGAACTTAGCAGGAGTGGGTGCGCAGGAAGCTCTCATCATCCATGGACGATCCGGAGGGCTAATGATCGATGCTGTTTTGACATGGATTGATGCCCTCTGATAGCATAGACGGTTTACAAGGGGAATAAGCATTGTTCAGTCCCGATTCTCCTGTGCTCTTCAGGAGTGGGTTTGAAATTTTCGTCTTCACTCGTTTGCCAGCCATATACTGTTTATCCACGATCAAGGCGGATATTGGTTAACCTCACTTGGCTTTGTGAATTGATTGTATTACTCGTTCCGCTCTCGTTTATTAACTTTTCCAAGTTCAGGACGTGGTGAGACCCAATAGATGCAACATTTTTCGAAAATCCATATCCGTCATTGTATCGGTCCCATTCGGCTTGCTCATTTCATGGAAACTGTGATAAGAGAGCTTTGATATATAACCGCCGGAGGTACTATGTCAGAATTTAGCATTTATGGTATTGTTTTTTTATAGCGTTGATATAGTGGAGAAGTTGAAACTCCGACTAGTTTTCCACATCAGCCATGAATACCAGTCGGTGTCCTGGATTCAAAGAAAAAGACGATGAACATCGTTCTCATCATAGCCATGGTGAATATTTACTCTGATATATACGTGCTTAGGACTCATACCCTCCTCGACATAACCCTGAATGCATGCCTCGAACCTAAATACCTGGTAATGCAGTCCACGGAAAGAAGAGAACGCGGAACTTTGACTTTGAGGTAGAAGATCGTGGTCGTCAATCGTACAAGGACAGAGTGTGTTTGATGTCGTTCAGCGACCGTGTAGTCCCCTTTACAAACCGTTCTATCTAGGAAAGCAGCCGGGACGCCTTGACTGACTTCAGGGCTGGAATACCTGAAGACGAGACATATCGCCAGAGTTCTCGCTACCACGATGAACTGGTACGTTGGCCGTTCCATCGAGAAGCGTGTTACACTCACAACCCAAGGGATTGATTGAACTGTTAATACGCAGGCGGTTTCCTCTGATTCACATCGTAAAGGATGTGACAAGAGAGCTCACAGCAGTGGACACGAGTCGCAACATCCTCATTCTCGTCCCTACAAGAGCCGGAGAAGCTTAGACAAGCACGCGTCCAAAGATGTGTACGCTTACGAGCGGGAACGTGTCAAGGACTCTTTACATAGCCATGGTTCCAGTTCCCATTACCGCCAATCTACCTCGGATGAGGCGGAACGACTGGACGGTCGAAACGAAATTCGATCCTCTCGCATTGATCAACACCTGAAAGAGCAGAGTGAACGACGCGGGCGCTCCATTTCTAGGACCAGTTCAGCTCGATCAAATTCGAGGCTATCATCCTCTGCCTTGTCATCCTCACACTCCCACAAGCGCAGGCGACAGAGGTCGCGTTCCAAGTCAGTCTCGAGAGACAGCAAGAGCCGAAAGCACAAAGAAAGTAGGAGAAGTGTTCTGACTGGCAAAAAGGTAAAACTGGACATGTGCCCGTCTCTTTTCTGACCCCATGTTCGATGCAGATCAAGCTCAAGGTGAAGAAGTCAAGAGGCGACGAGGAGCGGGATGCGAATAGACAGGAATTGCTGCAGTTTCTGAATTCAGCTTATGAGTAGACTCGTAGGAAATATGACATAATTTGAACATAGCTCTTGACCGCCATGCTCCTCAGCTTACCACCTGAGCTTTTGATTTCTGTTTTCAGGTTCCTCCCCCTTCCTGATATTTCATCCTGTATTCAAACCTCTAGAGCCTTGAAATTATTTATTGACCAGTACGAGTCTACTATTTACCGCCAGGCCGCAGCCCATCCATCCTTCCGCCTCATCCCACACGACCAGCTGCTTTTTTCCGAGCTCATACCACTCGGCTTGCTATCCAAGCGATATATCGGTGATGCTAGTGACTGGAAAAGCTTATGTGGGTGTCTCCCCATTACTCGGCGCTGTGTGTTGTCTCTTACGGTTGGGGCAAGGTCGTCGAGCTCGCGAGGTGCATTCCTGTTGGGTTGGCAAAGGCCCTTCCCGCATCAAGGACTACCACAACGCGTACGCCGATTACGCAAATGTTCATCGTATCAAGGTCGACGAGAGGCGCGGTTTCATCATCACAACTCATGGGCAACGCACTACAGAATCTCGAGGCCGAGTAGTGGTATCAGATATAAACGACGGGCACCTCATCTGGAGCTTGGATTCGGTGCGTTTAGGGTTCGGCTGAGAGACTTTTTCCTGATAATTTTTTTTCCCCTTTTTTTCGAAAGCGTCATGTTCGCTCATATGCTCATTGCGAGTACGGGGAAGGATTTTTAATTTTCGACCGTTCTATGGATTTGAAAGAAGTCTGGCGCCTAGTCAGTCACAACCCTGAAGTTTCGGACCCAGAAGACTTTCAGGTCGTGCTGCGGTCAAAGCCCGACGAATCACAACTCAGTGCAGTACAGATAGCCCCTCCGGGAAGCCGTCTCAAATTTGTTCCTCATGCTCTCCTCCGCCCGCCAGGTGGTGTGCCTACAAAGGCATTCCGGTTTGTTTACCCCACTCTCTTGGTGGCTTCATTCAGTTGCCTCTTTTTCTGGGACGTTCGGACTGGGGAATTGGTGGAGCGCATAAATGACATCGGTAGTCAGATGCCACATGGGTTTGCAAGCAACCAGACATGGGCAAACATCTTTTCCGGTACATCAAGTTCACTCGGAAGGATATTGTATGTTGACGTTAACGACAAATATGCTTTGGTTTGTGGGGAGCTTGCTTTCAAGATGTTCCAAAGACAAACCTCACAGAGTATATCCAAAGACCCCAGGGCGAGCAGTTGTGTGATGGGGTTCACAGATGATCAGCTTCAGAAGCGGGGGAAATGGGAGATGGGTCTGGGTTATATTCAACCGAGGGATCTGCCGCCTGATTTTGAGGACCACACACGCGCATCTCATCATCTCTTACATCCCAGGATCGATTTCTGGAAGAGCTCGGGTAAAGCGGTCGTTACTCACAAGGTAACTCCGAAACAATTAGGGTTGGCGCGTCACCTCCGAAGTTGTTCTATGGCAGGTAAATGTCCCAGACCTTGAAACTGTTATTAATTGACGTCGAACCATGACTAGCCCATATATCGCCTTGTGGACGACATCTGGCCATCCTGAACAATGGGTCCCGACTGCTAGTGATTCCTTACTTTGAACGGGTCATAGATGGTTGCGTTCAGTATCGTGATATTATGATTGACCTACAGATTGCCTCGCCTCTTAGCTCAATTTATCTCGCCTACGAAAACGACAGAATTGCAGTAATCACAGTATGTTTTTTCTTTCTTCGAACTCCGCTCTATAGTTTGAACGATAAATCCAAAAGCAAATGGGTTTGTTCATTGTACACCCGACCTTGCCGCCCCCAGACGATCTCGAAACGCCTCCGACACTTGATGTACAGCGGGTAGCACTGTTGAATGATCCTGATGTTTTATCTCATGTTAGCTGTCTCCAAATGACGTCGACGGGTATTTGGGTCAATTGGGAGGTTGTACTTGACAGGCCCGGTCCGTTTTCGTCGGCTCTGGCCAAGCTCGAGGAGAACGAGGAGTCGTTTGAAGAAAAGATATATAATGCGGCTATAGCTTGGCCTATAAGTCGGTGTATGTGAATCGTGGTTTTTTGACCGGTATTGCTGATCATAGGTTTTTTTAGGGACTGAGAATTCGGTTGTTGTTAGTGTTGATTTTGGACTTGAGTCTGAGTGATTTGTCTTTGAAGCGAAAAGTATTTTTGTCATCTACTGTGTAAAGAATTTGAAATCTCGTTTTCGATACAAATGACTGGGTTATATTTGTCACGACTAATCTTTATACCGATGATTGGTTGAGCGAAAGTAGGATTAAAAAGGATACAATACAGTGCGAAGAATGGATATCAAATAAATACATCAGGCATACTGTTCCAAATCAATCGTCAGCGAGACAAACACGCGCTTCGAGACATGTGAAGAACGTACTCTGGTAAAAGTACCCATAGTCATAAACGTTCCCTTCTTCTTCGGCATGCCCTCTCCATACAAACTTTTCAAAGCATCGCTCATCGTTGCTTTTCTCTTTGCCTCCTCCATTGCCAGTTCACTAGCGAGTGCCTTGCTAGACGATACCGTCGGTTGAAGAACGGGCGGACTGGATGAATCTTCTGTCCTCTGTTTCTTGTTGTTTCTGTTCGTGCGCGGTGGATCGTCTTGTGTGGATGCCGTTTTTCGCTTTTTTGGTTTTTTCTTGGGCGGTTCGAGTGATCTTTGACGATCCATGGCCTCTCGGAGTCTTTCTTCTTCCTGGGGAGATGGGTTCAGAGTGATGATATCGTCTGTGCGGCGGTACTTGGTTTGGCACTGTGGACAGAGGTCCAGCGCTGTCTCCCCTTCTCCTTCTTCAGCGTCCTTGGGCGATCCACCAGATGCCATAGTCTTGTACCCAGCGAGGGAGAAAACACAGCCGCACGTCCAGAGATAGACAAAGGGCTGAGAACCATTCATCTCTTTCATCGTAAAAGGGCAGACGAATTGAGCTCGATGTGTGGGGTCGGATGATACTTTGGAATCCAACTTGGTGGTGTTCTGTGATAGCGTCAGTGGCTTGACGTCCTGGGAGAACAATGTGGAATGCATCAATAAGGAGAAGATACAGGACCGGGAAAGCGCACCTTGAGAGACCTGATGTGTCCGCAGATGGTCTCTCCGTCGCCGTAGGCTGATTTGTCCAGTAGATACTCTATGATGGAGTCTTTGTTGTAGAGTTTCCCGAGGGCACATGATACAATGGGCTCTTGTAGTTTACGCTTAGAGACTGAAGGTTAAGAATATCTGCAAAACTGTGTGAGAGAAAAAAAACGTACCTTTGACAATGCGCAAAAGAACCAGCGAGCTCTCGTCTGGTTTGCTTTGTCGGCTTGTTCGGCCTTGATTTCCTGAGGTCAGTATCGGAGTTGGCGAGCCTGTGAGGGAAGCGTACTTTTGGTTTTGTTTTCACCAAATCTCTACGGTCTGGAATACTTCCTCCGTCATTACCCATGTCGTCGAATAAAACAAACCACGACCGTCAGTCAATGGCGCCTTGAATTAGAAAATTAGGTAATCCGGCGAACGCCGTTAAACTAATCTAAGATTAAGATTTCGAGAAAATCTCACGCCAATAATGCTACTACCACCGTTCAACTTTCCAGAAAACATCGTACTCCTGATAACAGACACTCTTCCCTCTCCAGCATCATTCCTCCTCCACAAAGCTCTCTCATCTCACCTCAAATCCTCCAAACCCGCCATCGTAGTCTCAGTATCTGAAGATCTTGCGAAATGGAAGGCTATAGCCTCCAGATCCGTGCGTCCCGAAAAAAGTCAAGTTGTAGTTGTACAGCCCATAACATATTCACATCTACATTTTCCTAGAACCTCAACTTGACGCAGTACATGGATTCGGGATCTCTTGTATTCGTGGATGCAGGTTCGTCGCTCAGCCAACCCCCCGACCCTGACCCCGACCCCGACCCCGATTCCGATTCAGGCAAGTCATCGTACGAACCGTCTTTGCGGCCTTTATTTGACTCGATTGTCGATGTTCTTTCGAGAGGAGCTAGTACAGAGGTAGAGGTATCAGACCGACTCGTCATTCTGGATGACGTCTCGACGCTTGAATGGATAGGTTTCTCTTTCCTTGACGTCTGTCGCTTCGTTCGTGCCCTTGTAGCTGCATGTAGATGCGTAAGCCGTCAGCTTTTTTTTTTTTAAAAAATCCCGTTCATGATGTATCGACGACGCGTTTCCTCATTTTTCTTTTTCTTTTTCTTTTTTAGGAGAATGCTACGCTCATAGTCCGACATCACCTCGTACTACCTGAAGTTGACGATCTCTTTCGACGCCTTTTGCAGATTTCGACTTACCATCTCGAGGTCAAATCTCTATTGAGTGGTCGCAGCGGAACCGTCAGTGGAGAGGTAAGCTGAAGCAGCCGGTTTCAGGGACGGACAATTCACCCACATATTTCGCAGATTGCACTTCACCCAGGCCCTTCCACCTTGAACGGCCCAGTCAAACTCATACCTCGTAGCTCAGCTCTACAGTATCGGCTCACAGATACAGGAGCAACCTTTTTCGAACGAGGGACCGGTACAGCGGTTCTTTAATGCTACCATTGCCGAAAAACTATTCTACACATCACAGCTTGACAAAATATCATATATCCTCATAGCGACAAACACAGCATGCAGGGACACATAGATGTATAAATCTGTTGAAAGGTACCTAAAGCTTGCCGAGATGAGCAGCGGCAGGGTTTTGACCAGCAGCCTTGGCACGTTTGCGGAGCATCTGAGTAGACTTGTAACCACGAATACCTCCACCCCATTGACGACGTTGCTCCTCGTACTTGTCAGTGCTGAAAATCTGATTAGACAAAAAAATAATGAGAGATTATATATATAGCGTACAAATTGGCCTTGGCTGCACTGATGAGAGTAGCAAGATCACGTTGGTCCTCGCTCTTGACATCCTGTAAAGCCACAACAGAAGAAGTCTTCTTATGGACCACAGTACCAAGGCGAGCCTTGCCCTTGACGATAACATAGGGAACGCCCATCTTGCGGCAAAGGGCAGGAAGGAAAACAACGAGTTCAATGGGATCAACATCGTGGGCAATGACAACAAGAGAGGCTTTCTTGGCCTCGATCAGAGCGACGATATGGTTGAGACCATATTTGACAAAGAGGGGTTTCTTGGTTTCCTGTTACAAGTCAGACAAGCCATCATTAAGATGTCACATAAACACATACGACAGTGTTCCCCTCAGCGGTGGCAGCTGCAGCCGCAGTAAGACGTTCCTTTTTCTCCTGCTTGCTCTCAGGTCGGTACTTGTTCAAAAGCTTGAAAAGCTGAGTGGCCGTGTTCTTGTCCAGGGTATGAGAGAATTGTGCAATGGCAGGGGGAACCTTCAAGCGTTGGTTAAGAATGACCTTCTGGCGCTGAAGGCGGACGTATTCAGGCCATTTCACGAAGCGAGTCAAGTCAGTCCGGGGACGGACATCCTGACCTAAACACCACCATATCTAGTTAAACAGCGGAAGTGGGCTTGAAAATAGGCCGTACCGATACCAAAGTTTTTGGGAGAGGGCTCGAAGAGAGGGTTCTTCTTGACCTGAGTCTTCTTGCTAGAGCCGAAGGGAGCGGCCGCGGGCTTCTTGCCAGATCCTGCTTTAGTCTTGGGAGGCTGGTCATTGAGACAAGGTCAGCAATGTCATTCGATAGAATTAAACACTGCGCCTCGGAGCTCTAGCGCCATGAATCATCTTGGTAGACAAGATGATTCATAACCCAGCATAGCCAGAACTTGGATCTGAGGATCAAAGTACTGCAGGCCTCACAAAGAGAGCCATATGCTTCCGCGAATCTGCTTCAAACCAAATGAGATGAAATTCCAGTTGCATCCAGAGTGAAAACTTACCATCCATCTCAATGAGAAAACCACCGTCTCGGGCGAGATGAAACGCAAACACTAGAGCTCGTCGGGGCCTGTTCGGGATGCTTACCATTTCTTGTCTTGAGGTTTGTGGTTGTGTGATTGAGTTGTAAAACAGATTCAGAGGAGCGGACTAGAATTCGAGCTCCGTCCGGGATATGCCATGATCTCGGTACATTTATTTATGGAAAATCACTAGTGTAAGTCTCATCACCACTGCAAACATTTCCAATTGTGATCTCTAACTCAGCTACAACGAGGCTCTTCGCCAAAAGGAACGGAGGCTGGTTTTCAATGATGCCGTCAATCAAAGTGTTGCTGATGTCGTCAGCTTGACAAAGCTTGCCGAGGGTGGATTCAATCGGACATCTCTTATCACTTTACGCGATGGCCAGCAAATGATCGCCCGTATTCCATACCCTATGACTGTCCCAAAGTACTATGCCGTCGCCAGTGAAGTTGCCACTATCGAGTACATGCCTTCCTCTGGGTTGCCTGTTCCCAAGATATATGAATACTCACCTCGGACAACGCTGCCGGAACGGCGTATACTTTGATGGAGTATGTTCAAGGCTCCAAGCTCAGCGAAATCTGGCACGACCTAAGCGACTAGGAAGTCATTTCCGTCATCCGCCAGCTCACTCAACTCGAGTCACCAGATGATGTCGCTCTCTTTTCCTGCCGGTGGAAGCCTCTATTTCAGCAAAGATTTGGACAAGGCTGCCACGGGGCTGGGTATGCCGCTGGATGACAAGCAATTCTGCATTGGTCCTGATACACGGCTACCGCTGTGGTATGGGAGAAGAGCAATGCTTGAGGTGAATCGAGGACCGTGTAGGCCATTTTCTGCCTTTGCATGACCATGTCCTGAAACTGGCCAATAACCATAGATGCAAGCGCTGAAGCAGCTCTCGTAGCAGCAGCGCGCAAGGAAGTTGCTTACCTGAGGCAATTCGGCCAACCAATCCTGCCGCGGCGACATGAAAGAAGGCACAGTTACCGGTACCAGCCCACAACTGTCATCGTCTCACATTCACAACTTGGAGCGGTACCTCAGCCTCATCTCGTCACTCATCCCTAGAGACTCCGCTCTCAGTCGCTTTTTGCATCCGCCATCCAGACCTTCAGCACAACAACATCATCGTGTCGAGGTCGCCCGACTCTGGCTGCCAAGTTGTCTGCCTCATTGACTGCTAACACGCCTCTATTCTACCCATATTCCTCCTCGCCGGCGTTCCACAACGCCTCCAGCACCAAGACGATGGCGTTTCAAAGTATATGGCGCCACCTCTTCTACCAAAGATCTGAAAGCTGCCGAGCGAAGCTACGCAAAGTATCTCTACCATTGCCGCCTCGTTCCACTATCATTATGTCACCAGCACAGCAGAATGCAACGAGCTCCACTACCTTGCCTTCAATGACCCTTTGTACTCACTCCGCGGCCGTCTCTTCGAACAGGCGAGTGCTCCTTGGGAGGGTGAGAGTTTTGATCTGCAAATTGTGCTCATTGAAGCAATGAAGAGATGGGAGGAGCTTGTAGGAGGAGGGGGAGGAGTGTTGTGTCCCATCAAATTTGACGAGAAGGACCTGTTGGAGACGATGATGCTGAGTAGAGAACTGAGTCAAGCGGATGGCGGCTTTGAGAGCTGGCAGGCCATGGCTAATGTTGGACAGGATGGTTGGATGCAGTTTGGGGATTATAGGTATGCTGTGGCGTTTTTGAAGAAGAGGCGTTGGTGGGGGCTGAGTCGCCGGCAAAGTGGGGAGCCTTGAGGTAAGAGAGTCGAATCCCACTGAGTCTGAGGCTTGCAGTCCTGAAACAAACCTTTTCAGAGGGTTGAAGAGGCTGAACCTGCCCAAGTCACCAATATTCCATGAACTATTCAATCCTCATGTCACCAGGCATTCGTATCGTTACCTCTCTGACTTGTTCTCCGGTGACGTGACGCTTTTGGGAATGCTTTTGGGAATGAAAGGATACCGTTTTGGTCTGGGAAGTATGTCAACCTCAAATTGGATTGCAACTCGGATTAATTGTGTCTTGAGCTTCCTTCCGTGAGAGTTAAGATTACCGATAGATTACATTAGGAAAATCACTTTCACCATGTAATATAAGCCACATTCTTTCAAGTCCACTATCAAAACCAAATCAGCGAAGGGTTGCACGCAAGGGGATATTTTGACATTTATTCTCCATTATGTAGGAATTCATACAAAATCTTCCCAGGTCCGATACCGACCAATGCCTTCACCTCTTCCTCCTTCAATTCGCATAACTCTTTCACGTTCTTACACCTTCTCATGATTGCTCCTGCAACGCTTCTCCCTGCACCGATACCAGACCCTATCCCAGGTAGTGATCTCACTAACTCTCCCGCAACCGCATTGACACCTTTGCCAGCATCTGGATCTCCCTCTGCACCAATAACAATTGCCTTAATCTGATCCGGCTCTGATTGATTCTGTTTCAGATCCATAAAAATTTCAGCCGTAGCGTGAGGAGATGAAGACCAGATGATGCGCAAACGAGGGAATGAAAGCGTCAGGAGAACGAGTTTGGATTGGATCGTAGGTCCCGAACTCGAGCCTGGATCATTGGTCGGATCATTAACCGAAGCACCAAATGTCGCTGGTCGGTTGGCGGATTTCTTGGGATATTTTTGCGTTGGTTTTGCGTAGGATTTCATTTCTGAAATGACTTCGAGAGAAAAGGCCTTGTCTTCTTCAAATTCGATCAACAAGACGGGGTGTTTATAGTGAACAGACATAAGCTCGCATTGGGTATATCTAGCACGTGGAGGTCAACGTTAGCAACGAAATGCGTTGTAGAGACTCACAGTCGTCCGCTATTGAAACTCTGAACTAAATCAGGCAAACTCTTCCTTTCAACACAGATATCGGGGGTGAGCACGTAATCTCCGACAGTCAACGTGGCTGGAATTATATGTGCACTTGCGGCATGTAGTAGAGAAGGTAGCGTTGATCGGAACTCTCGCATGTCAACAACAATCTACTCGTCCGACTTTCAGCTTCTGGACGATTCTAATGACAAGTTCGGAAACTATCACTATACCTTTGACAGTTCTTCGTTTAGATCCCTTCTTCCACCAGCCAGTCGAGTGCTGATCGCCCCAATAGAGCTTTCGCCGATCGGGACGCCCTCTGACTCCCTTCGTTCCTCGAGGGTCACCAACATTGTCTATATGATTTTGAGATGGGGCAGAAAGCAAAACAAAGTCTGAAACACACCCCGCGTTCTTTCACGAGCCTTTCAAAAGCTTCTTTCTCTTTTCTGATGGCAGCGAGATATCGATGTTCTTCGCATGAGTTCGCATACACCATATGGTATACCCGCACTGCAAGACCAGTATATGAACTCCTGTAAACCTAATGATCATGAAATTATATTGTCAGCATTCTCTTGGAAGGATTAACGAATACCTCGATTCGGCGAATAAATTCAACACAGGGTTCAAACATGACCACAAACCGTGGTTGAATCTCAGCCAACAGTCGGTCATCAGTGTCATCTGAATATGCTCGTATCACAATTGTCTGTTCCGCAGGCAAAAGTCCGTAAGCAGTTTCAAAATCTGCCTGGGTCAAGATGGTAAGGTCTATTCCATTATTGAGAGACATTAATGTCCCAGTCAGATCTGCAGTTTCATCTGTCCAGCTGGAACATCGGTATAAGTATCGCGACTTGCAATGTTGAAGGAAACTTACAATGCCATATCGTCGTCAATCTTGTCGGCATCAGATTTTTCATTTGCCGGTGCTTCCGTTGAATTGATACCAGCGCCTGCATCTCCCACATTTCTCTTGTTGCTACTACTCGGTGCACCACCTCTCACCCTTCGCCTTCCGATTGTGTTTTCTATTCTCTCTCTATCTCTCTTTCTCAGCGCGTCAGATACTATCTCGTCTCTACCTTTCTCCTTTCCTTTTCCTTTTACATTTGAAACCCGGCTTGAATAGCCCTGACTCGTGCCATTGCTCATGGTGGCCCCATTAGAGTCTTGACTCCCGAGGCGACCTCTCCAACTCAGGAACTCTTTTAACCGTCTCTGCATCATTTTAGCACCTTTCCTTCCAGGTCGCGCATCGGGATTAATGTCGCCTAAAAATTCTTGTATGAGATCACAACTCCTCGTCGAGGATGTCATGATCAAAACTGTATCATTACCAGGCATCTGCCCCGGTCTAAGGTTTGTCTGAAAACGGATCGTTTCGGATTCTATTTCAAGAAGAGTTTCTGAGAGAAGGTCCCATTTGGGTTGCTCTTCTAATATGGGTTGAATAGTCTCCGGCAGCCAGGCAGGTCTGAGGACAGCTCTTTCTTTTCCCTTTCCATTGTCCAATGCGGGAGCGGCAT
>Ga0153938_1000930_pt1 | contig 11893 bp, 16 predicted proteins | sample TSNY022MetaG_FD_104740 | JGI IMG/M metagenome (GOLD analysis project Ga0153938, IMG submission 104740) | Attine ant fungus gardens microbial communities from New Jersey, USA - TSNJ022 MetaG | ecosystem: Host-associated > Fungi > Mycelium > Unclassified | place: USA:New Jersey: Brendan T. Byrne... | reverse complement strand
GATCCTCCAACGGATGTTGGTCCTCCCTTCTACGTTCGCCCTGAACACTACGATAAGCCTCTTTCCGCTGCTTTCGAGAAAATTGTTGATCAGGATCCGACAAATTCGGCCCCTTCTCACACCGGTCGTGAGAGATTGATGGTCTGGAGGAGAAAGGCTCTTTAAGTTGGGCATGTGCACTAGGAATTGGATATGCCCATGTCCATCAAGTTGCTATGCATGACAAAGGGTTTCATAGACAACCTAGATTATATGTTTTGTAATGAAATTTGTTTTGATGAAATGCCCATCTGATTTTGAGATACAAATGTGGCACAGAATCGTATGTTGTGTTCTCAGTCTCATTTAGCTTGCTGTTACAAAAGCTTCAAAATTCAATGTTTGGAAAACCATAATGAACCAGACCAGAACCTAAATACCATATCAAGAATCTATACTATATCTATGAAAGTGAGGTGGTTCATACATACTCATACTGCAGTTCAAGTCATAAGTCAAGGCTGTACTACACCATAGAGACGAAACCTGTAACACTTGCCTGCTCTTTCAGTCATGTGTCTTTACTGTGTTTAGCTTTCTCTTTGTTCACGTCATTCTTGTTGGAAAGGATATATGATTAGTGAGTATTTAGGCAGCATACTGGCAGTAACCAAATAACTTGCCAGAGGTATATGGACATACTGGAATCACAGGTTGGAACCTCATTTCAAATGAAAGCTGGCTATGTTTATGACTACATTATTATTCAATGAAACATTAGCTTTATGACCTATGGCATGTATAATACAGGGAAGGGTGTAATGCCCGTCAAATCGTTACTGGGTAGACTTTACAACGTCTGTAGTAATATACCTAAGTCAAACTACAATCAACAAGACTCTGCCGCATCAACATGTCTTGTACTGTCGAGTCAATCTATGTATCAAAGTCATTTTCAACAAGGTAATAGTTCACTTACAGTTGGTCAATACATATCCAGTAGACTTCGTATCCTACGAGATTCAGCTTAGTCCAGTACCTTTCGACCGGATTCCTTACTCACAGTTGCCGTGGTAAAGTGGCAGTAAAACACTCTTTCTACCTTTGAGTTTGTCGTTAGCACACGACCTTCATTAATCGTTTTCAGTTATGAAAGTGGGAAAGCTGGACAATATGCACCAAACTTCCTTTGCAAGTCTGTCAAGAATCGATGAATGATTAAGTCATCTCGAAGGACAAGATGGACAATGGTAGCGGGGAAATGCTTACACCCAGAGATGCTCTGAAAGTCATTCTCTCGATCACCGTACGAAGTGACATGGTCGCTGAATCGAACACCCGCTGCCAGTTTTTGTTGGAAGATGTCAAATTTGTTCAAGAATAGAATCAAATTCGTTCGTTGAAGATGCTTATTAGAGACAACCTCCTTCCATAACTGGGCGGAGTCATACTGGTAAGGATAAGGCGATGTCAGTGATGACACAGAGAGTAATGAAGAGCCTACCAGCCGATTTGTTTTAGGGTCTTCTTCAAGCATCTGATCAAATGCACTAGGAGTATTCTTTGATAAGAAGACTTCGCCCCACAAGACCAAGACTTTACCTGATTGCGACTAGGAAGATGATTGCATCCATATTATCAAAATATGGAACCCAGGCCGCTGTGAGATCATATTTAGAAATCAATGACCAAAACAGACGAGAAAAGGAACGAACCTCGCTAGAAACGCGGAATCAGTGAGGAACTATTGAAATTGATTGAACAACGCACCTGAGTACGATGTCCGCCGACATCATAGATCCGCCAATGTCTCGCTAGTGAAGATCCTGAAGAATATGATCAGTGAGAAGAACCAATCAAATGGTACTTCATGTACCGTGACTGATGGTAAAACTATGTTCAGTGACCCCTGTTCGCATACAAGTTGGTTACATAACATCTTTCAGTGAAGAAACTCTTACCTAATGTCTTCAACCGGGCATGAAGGATATCATCTATGGAGGGGTCAAATTTGCCAGACATTCATCGCACACGAGATTCCTACCATCAGTTGGGAGGTAATGGGGCGTTGTAACCCGATCCAAAGCATCGAGGAAACTAAGTATGTTAGTCAGTCAAATACCATCCCTAGAACAATAATCCTCACAAGCCAGTCTGTTCTCTCATCTTGATTTTGAGCTTGATAAGGAGTGTTTGAATGACGGGATCAGTCCATAGATGAATCATGTCCTCAGAGCATGCATTTAAGACTGTCCCTGGATCTTCTGGATCATCCCAGTCGATCATTTCCTCGCTGGTTATACTGTCTCCGTCTGTTTTCATGAACTTCTGGAAGTAATCTTTCCACGGAGATGCTGAGTTCACTGCAACTTCCTGACTAGGGAATGAGGCAACAGGGCACAACCGACGGATCAAGGTCTTTTCGATCTCAAGAAGGGGCGACAAACGCTGCTTAATCTTCAAATGCTCAGTCGTCAGGGTTGGTAGGTCTTTGGCAGTCTGTTCATCCCCATCGTGTCTTTGAGGCCACTGTGCTCGTGTCATAGCATTAATTATCAGACGAAATGCTTGGATAATATTGAGCTGGATAATGGCTCTCCACGAGACCCGTTCCTTTCGAAAGACCTGTCCTGGGATGTCAAGAAAACAATCACCGTCAAACATCAATAAGGACTTGCCATTGAATTATGCAAAAGCTGAAAATCTGAGTCCAACAACAATGAGCAGGAAAATGTAGAATGGAAAAGAAGACTTCACTTTTTAGCGTTGTTGATTTACCTGGAATCCTAAATCAGCTGAATTTTAGGTACCTCCTAGATGAACTCACCGGACTCGCTCTGGCCTTCGAATTTTGTGAGGCGCAAGATACTATGAAAAACGTAATATGACATCTTACCGAGCAACAGTATCTTAATTGATTTCTCGGTTTTCCCCTCCTTGTCTATCTGTTCGTCGATTGAATCAGAGACACGTTTGGCTTCCCTCTCCCTCTCCAATCGTCTCTCGCGCTCTGCGTAGGATTCGGAAGGTGGAGGTGCAATCGCATCTGTTAATGGATCCCTAGAGGAATCAGAGACTAGCTTTGCCAAGATTTTTGCTGTCATTGTACAGATTGCCAATCCGAGGAGTGAAATCCTTAGGGACAGGAAAGACGTCGATGAGAAGAGGAGAAAACAGCCTGGCGAATACTAGAGTCAGCTATATGTACCAGACAGCCACAAACTGTCCATCGCTTCTTTTCCCATACAGCTGTAGATCTCAGCCGAGGAGCTGATCTAGCCAAGCCGAAGGAAAGAAGCACATGGCATTTGTCGAGCCGAATTGTGTAGGCATGGTCGAGGTAGTAATGTTGAGTGAAACCAGAGACCCTTATGGAATCTTCAGTGTTTGGTAATGATATGTTGCTGATTAGCAGCCGCAAAGTGGATTATAGTATTACTCGGGTGCCTTAAGAGCCAATGAGTATATGTCCAAAGAGCAGGTATCGATAGGGATCGATTAGTCACTCCCGCAACAACAGGGTGTGCAAGAAATATCGGATACACCACGTGGTGGGATCACAGACTTGCGAACGGTTGACGTCAGCGTTCAACACATGGACCATGTCCAGACTAGCCCAATGAATAAAATCTCTTGTTTCCAATGTCTCAGAAGTATATGCGTACTGAGACATTCCTTGATGCCGCATGACCTAAAAGAACTAATCATCTTGCAGAACATCGGGAATGGGACTAACTGACACCATCAGTTTCAAGTAGATGTGTGCTTCGTGGAACTTATAGACCGCTTAGTAATATCACTTGGGCCAGGTTTTCCGATCACCGTTCGACTTGTCTGTGGGAATGTCAGCTGAGTGGGGCTCGCTAAAGCATCCTCCTCCTGCTTCCAATCCATTTATAACATACCCCGAAGAGATGAGCGGATTGAATGACTCGTACAAAGTCTCTCGCAAACGGATTTCTAAAATCATCTCTTCCCCCAAGTTGCAATAATCACACAATAATTACGCAAGGCACGAGAGCTTCAGCTATGCTGCTTTGGCGATACTTGTCCAACCCACAGAAGCATTCAAGTAATTTCATTGATTAAGAACAGCTTCGATCTCATTCTCCTTCCAGCAAAGAGCATGATTTGGCTCCTCGTGGCTGTCTGTGATACCAAGGCATCAAACAAGAGCTTATGCCACCCCTGTCAAAAATTCAAAATTCTACATGCATCCTCGTGGAGCTATCACAAATGGAGTAAACTTATCATAGCTAAGATTTCCAGCCCTCTTTTGGCCACAATATTGCTGGCTGGTGCCTTCTCGGGATAAATGTCATGACGATGGTGCTGAACTGTCAAGTCTTTGGTTGTTCAATCAATAGTTACCCCAGGAATAATACTAGTGGTGTGTCATAAACACCTTCAACCCCCCTATCATCACCGAAAACCTCGAATAACATCATCTACTTAGAAGCTCAGGTCAAAGTCAAGCGGGAACAAGACAAGAACAATTCTCCGGTCAATTGTACGTTACCAATGCCCTGCTCATGCTCCCTGTGTGCACAAAGATATTCACAGGCCACAACCCGACTCGGTCATAATAGGTTTTGTCGAAGTCAAAACTGTGAACTGTACCTACTTTGACTCGTCGCATGTAACGCATCGAGTGCCTTCAGAGACGATTCGAACCCGCTTGAGAAACCGAAGTTGACAGTCATAGTAATAATGTCGACGGGGTTTAGTTCTGACATCGGGCTCTGACGTCTTGCTGATAAACCATAACACAGGAAATTTTGTGGGTATTGAACAATTCAAAAGAATCAACTTTATCCATAAGAATGAATGTCAGGGTACGAACTTAACAATTATATATTACTTAAAGCTACCTACGAAATTTGTGCTAGTTAGCCTCAAATTATCAACTTTGTGCAATCACACTTTTGAACCACTGAGTTTTTCTTCAAAGTCAATCCAACCACTAAGCCAATCAAGTTCTTCTTATCAACAGGAGCAGCACAAGAGCTCCAGTGGAGTCCAGTGCAGACTAGGGCCTGATAGAAAGAAGCCTGGAGTGTGGACAAGTGATGGCTTACTCACCAGGAATGTAACAAAGTTAGTCCATGTGGATAGAAATTTTTATGAGTCAATATCACAGGTGACAATGACAATGAAGCAGAAAGTGTTGTAAAATTTTACCTATTCACAGTGTACCAGATAGACTACTAAGCATATTCTATTTTGAGAGATTAAGAGGGGTCAAAGATGTTCCTATCCCCTATCAACCTCTTGCCAGGAATTAACTCAGTCCCTGTGTATGACATCTAGCAAGGCAGTTATCATAGCTGCATAGAATTGGATCATTAAAGTATAAGTTATTTCCTATACCTAATACTAGATCTTAGTATGTACTCAAGTCAACTGTATGATTCACTGTATGATTGATAAATAAATATTAGACAAAAACTTGCTATCAAAAGACGACAGAAAACACTCCAAAAGGAAGGAAAGCATGTTGAACCAATTTGTATTTATTAGGACAACCGATCGTGGCAATGGCAGCCCTTGCAACTCAATTGAATTGGTCATTGTAACTGGTTATAATCGTGCTTTTAGTACAAGAAACAAGGTATGAATACAATACAACTGTATGACAACACACGCAGATTAGGTTTGGCGCCCATCAAAATTACTCGTATCACCCTTCCATAGACAAAACAATGGTCTTTCAGGCAAGGTTGGTTTCTTCCCTGATATTACACGAGGCAGTATATGTATATGTTACATGTTACAAAAGCTGCGTGTATCCCTTCGTTAATCTGATTGTGATGTTATCACTATGCATGTTTATGGGTCATTTGTTGTCAGAGAAAGCAAAGATCTGTGCTCGTACAGGGTGAATGGCGCCCGAAGCGGAGATGTACATAGGACTTACCACGTGGGCAGGAACTCATTGACATACCCATGGCGGCCGATGATTTACTCAGGGACACTTGTGAGGTCAGTCAGGCTCATGTAAAGCCGGATATTGTCATGAAAATCAAAAAGAGCGAGAGCATTCCGCGCGGACCGGGACGATGTCTCTCTTCAGTTGATCATCCATTTGTGGCGGTTAATATTAGGAAGATTCCCAATGCCAGATTGCTTGGCAACATGGGCGAAAAGTTGCCAAAGCAGTGCATGATCATTACAGATCAGTTGGTAATGCTAAGGATCTTGTACGCCGATCAAGCGTTAGGGGCTCTCTGCTTCGCAGACACAAGCTATTCATTGGAAACCCTGAATGCAATCGTTGACAGATAGCCATGTCTTTTGCTCCAAGTCCTCTGAACACGGAGATGCGCCGCTCTGTCTCCCGAGAAGACCGACCATAGCGTGTGACAAGATCAATAAGTCGTAGAGGAGTTGTAGTCGACCACCGAGAATGTCGGGTAACTAGCGCCCGAGATGGACGGGTAGGGGAGCAGAGACGGCTGGGGGAGGCCAGTGAGACGGCTACGGAACTAAGGAGCTAGAAGATTTCCGCCGAGGTGCGGAGAGCACGGTGTGTGCACAGCATCGGACAAATAGAGACACACCAGGTATGTTTTTTTTGGAGATGGAATAAAAGGCGATGAGTGATTGGCAGAACCTGCAATGGCGTGCTGGCTTCCTCTCCCCACCGAGCTCAAGCTCCAGGTAATTGAAAATCTCGCCCCCGGCGATGTCGACGCCCTTTCCCAATCCTGCCTCGCCTCCTACCGCGCCTGTGTTCCTGCTCGCTTTAGAGTATGTTCTTACCATCTCTGCTTGTCTCGTTCTCACTCTTTTACAGTCCATAAAACTCTCTAGCTTTTCTTCTCTTGCTCGTTTCCTTCAGAACGTGCCCCGCAGCTACTGTGCTAGCATTGAAACCCTTGAACTCACAACCCATGACGACCTGTTTCTCCAAACCCACCCCTGTCTCCGAGAGCGCTCAGACGCTGTCGTTGCTCTTCTGTCTGCTTGTCCCCGTCTCGCCGCTCTGACTCTTCATGTCGCTGGTTCTCTTCACCCTTTGGTCATCTCGCCCTTTCCCTTCCTCGCAAACTTGAAACAACTTTCCATTACAAACGCCGCCTCAGAGCAAACCTTCCCCTTGCAAGTCTTTCTTGCTTAGTCAATAATTTTCTCTCTTTACTCACGGTGTTGTCTCTAGGAGCGAACGTCTTGTCGTTGCTATCGCTGCGTCCTGCAAAAACCTCCAAGATCTCTCTCTCGATCGCATCACCCGCTCAGAGCTACACGCACCCGAACTCCGAGGTATACCATACATCCCCCTTGTCCGTGGCGATGACGACGTCCCGGATCACCCTCTCCTCGGATCAGACCTTCGCCTCCCGTCTTTACTCCGGATCCCCTCCCTCCAGAAACTTACTATCCGAGATACCCATCTTGGCGATGAGAACTGGTGCATCACTCCAGTCGCGTGTCGGCTACATTTCCTCGACCTCGGAAGTTGTTACCACGAGGATGACGATTTTAACCGCATTTGCTTAGAGAAAATTATGGCTGCCGTCGGACCCACTATTGATGAATTTTCTCTCACGACAGCTGTGTCCAATGATAAACTCTTCTCCAAGTCCTCCGAAACTCCATTGACTAAATTGCGGAAACTTCATATCACCCCATTCTTCCCCCTCGACAGTGTCGTGAAGACAATCTCGAATCTTGCTGGTTCACCCATCGAAAAGCTGTCAATGCAATGCTACGAGGACGACGTTGTTGACGTTTGCACTGCCTTGGAAGAGTTCTTGACCCTGAAAACAGAGCGTGGATCCGAGTTTTATCACAAACTAAGCCGAATTGATGTTTCAGTCACTAGTGCTGGGTACAGGGCGACAGACGATGAGGTAGAAGAGCGGAAAAAGGCTGCAAAAAAACTGCAGAGATTTTGTCAACAACTTCGACTGTCAAGTGCTGTTCAAGAATATGGTGCCTCTCAACGCCCAGTTGCTTCTTCTCGGAGGGCCAGTATGTCTTATGCTGTTCAAGTTGGTGTTGGTGCCACCAAAACTTCCTCTATTGCTCCTCGTCCTACCAAGGCGAGGTCAATGACCATTCACTAGACGACAGTGGTTGCATTATTCTCGTTTTCTTTTTTTTCTGGTCAGCATATCGGGCTACCCTACGTTTCTCATACTAATCTAGCACTTCTATTTACGTTGGTTTGCATGGACATTTCAGCATACGATCATGTACATCATATGTAATACTAGCACCTTATCTTGTGAATTTGCGGTCTAGATCCTGGCTGGTAGAAAATTTGCTGCTGAACGGTATACAAGCGAAGTATGATGATCAAAAATTCAGGAACGCAGGAAGGAGGGGTGGGAAAAAAAATAAAAAACAAAAGCAACTCGAACTTCACTCAAACTTCCCCGGAGTTTCATCGTCGTTTAGAATAAAAACTCCTGTGAAAAAGATCCGCGCATTTCACCGCCCTGACACTCCAATCCAAGCCTATCTATACTTGTTTTCGTTTGAGAGATACAAAGATAAATCCATCAGCACCTGACATCGGCTAAAATTCAAAAAAATGACAAGCAAGCGTAAATATGTCCATAGTGGGGTAGAGATCAAGCTAAAAGGAATGGGTATCTGTCTATTCTATTCTTGACTGTACCGACTCCGAAGATCAACTTCTCTTTCTTCGTAACTCGGAAGGAGATGAAACATCAATTCACTGCCATGACAGGGGTCGGCGGAGAAAGACAAAAAAACAAGGTTTTTTTTGGATGATGCAACATCGCTTTTTACCCTTTTTCGCGTATGCGGAGAGAGAGGAAACGTGCGTGTGTGTCAGAGCTATTGTAGTCGACTTCGACTGTACATGTGTACATCCGAATTGTCATTCCGTAGACAAAGCAGACCGGATATCGACACTCTCTCTTTCTCTCTTCGCGCGCATACACACAGGTTCGCTTCGATGATGGTTCCTAATTTTAATTTCAATTCTAGTCTATAGCAGCAATCTTTTTCTCTTCACAATACAGTCCAGATATAGCAACCTTTCTCACCACCCCGTTCTCTTGTCGGATTAGAAACTCTTCTACTCATAGAAAGTATCTTAGCACATGAAATGCCCTCCAAAAAACATCAATCATGACTCTTTGTTGAACGACAGCTGAACCGACTTTTTTCCATTTCCTAATCGCTTGTTGTCTCGTTATCATACAACTCCTCGGTAACTCCTAGGAGGTCTGTTGTCTGTTTGCACTGCGTGATCCCTCCGAGGCATAACCCCAACTCGATGACTTGACAACTTGACGTTCCATATCCGTACAGCCAGCATCATAATATAATATACAGATATCAGTTCGGTTGTTCCTTGTGATTTGTGATCCTAGGAGTCCGCTTAGACACATCATGACATGACATAACATCATATCCCAAGACTTTTACAAAAACGAATCCTCGGATCTGACACGACAACGACAACAACGACAACAATGACAACGACAACAACAATGACAATAATGACAACAATAACATCATCATCCCAATGATGATAAACTCCATCTCATTTCCGAATTTTCCCTCGCCAATAATTGGAAAAAGTATTTTTTTCATTGTTAATTCAACAATTTGTTACACGGTGCTTGATCACAGTCCGTGGTAGACAAGTCTACCCAAACACACGAGAAAGAGAAAGAGAAAAATAGAAAGAGGAGAGGAACTCCACTACTAAGAGACATAACTGAGGTTTACGACAGGCCTATTCTAGTTGATGTCGCCTTGGAAAAAAAGAAAAGCTCCTGGATTATCCTACAGAAACTCTGTGATATAGCAGAGGGAGGAGTAAACCTCTTAAGAAAATAACTTGTGTTATAGTTCACACAGAAATCTAGTGTCTCGTCTCTAGTCACGCATTGCCATAAGTTTGGGAAGAAACGGGCTTTGTACTCGCCAATAATGGGTGATATGCCAAGAGGCTCTCGCACACAGCGAATATTGGAATTACCTATAGGTACCGAGCCAGCTTCCTCCTTCGGCATAAGAGGGGGGGAAGAATATAATTCGTTCATCATCATCATCATCATATGTGTCCAGGAAGTGATTGCCTTTTAGGGAAGAGGGGGGAGGTTTTTCAAAGAACATGTTCCATATCCATAACAACGCTTCACACTCCATTTTACAGCATGATTCTTTGTTAAGATGCATAATGCATGATTTGGCCTATTTGTCTGCTTCGTGGCAAAGTGGCCATTCATCGCCACTCGGGCAATCCACACTTACTGGATCTCTAAAGAAGAAGGATCTGCGGAGACCATTCAAATACAGCAGTAGTGTGTCTTAGTTGGACATATTCTAGGCACATTGGAATGGAGTCGATGACAATGACAATAAATATACGGTTAACACCCCTCTTCTGTAGTAACTCTAAACAATGCCTTCTCTAATGACAAAAGCTTCGGCGAATCAAACTCTTTCATTTTGTCAGCCTTTTGCAACAGTTTTTGAGTGTTCAAGTTTTTTCCCCAAATACTAGTATATTCACTGCAAGAACCACACTCAACTCACCAAATTCAACCATGACAAATTCCAGTACCCCTCCCCTCCCAAAAAAAAAAGAGGAAAAAAAGATCAAACAAAACAGATACACCACCAACACACCCACTTATCTACTTGTCCATTCTCCTATCCACCACCACCACCACCACCAACCAAAAAAGTGTCACACACCTCGCCACACTTCAACAACACCTCAACAACCCATCCAACTCTTTCACTCTCGCCTCCCAATTACCCACCTCCCCCAACCTCTCCTCCAAACTCTTCATCTCCCTATCCATCTCCATCCTCTCTTCTACCGTACCTATCTTTGACAACGTCCACCGAGACCGAACAGCCTCAGCCTCATTACCAGTACCAGTACCAGCACCCGCCCCGTTCACGCCCATATCAAGCGTCAACAACTGAGTATGATATTTCATCAAAGAGGGACTAAATTCAAAAACCAAGATAACAATCAAACTCTTTAAGAAACACACACAAAAAAACATACCGCAAAGAAATAGTAATCAGCGTCACACCAACCGCTTTCAAAGACTCATACATCCTCCCTTCCACATCACTCGACACAGCACTCGTACACTCATCCAAAATCACATACATCGGCCTATGATAAAAAACACGCGCAAGGCTCATCTACACAATCCACAAAAAAAAACATCAATGCATATTTCCAACAAACACAACAAACATGCAAAATAAACCCCACTCACCCTTTGCTTCTCACCACCACTCAACACATCCTTCCATTCCTTCTTCGTCATCCACCCTCCTTCTCTCTCCGGCAAATACCTCAAAAAAACCTTGTCCAAAATCACCTCCAACTCTTCCACTCTCTTCCCCGCTTTCACAAACATCTCATACGTATGGGGATAAATCACTTGATCCAGCAAACTTCCCGAAACCATATACGCTCGCTGTGGGACAACAAACACACAACCGTTCTTGATGTCCTCACCATCACCATTATCATCAACAACGCTCACAGGCGTATGCACAGACGCAGTCGTAGCATTCCGAGGTGCCCATAACCCAGCAAGAACACGCGCAATAGCCGTTTTCCCTACCCCATTCGATCCCGTTATCATAAGATGTTGATGTGGCTTGACGACAAACGAGAGATCCTGTACAAGCAGTTGCGCAGGCGTCGCTTCTTCCCCCGTTTGGCGCACTAAATGACACAGGTTCAGCTCGATGGGGACACCACACACACACAGCGGCCCTGATGCATACCCTTATTCGGAACCGCTATATCTACATTCCGGATCTCAAAGGACCCATCAGCGCTGATCTGAGCTTCGGGGCCCTTTGGAAGGTTGTGTAAAGTCGAGATGAGGGTATACAGTCTTGTCGTAAGACCTGCGAGCTCCAAGAGATCCTTGTACGCATACATCAATCG
>Ga0153938_1000929_pt1 | contig 11918 bp, 16 predicted proteins | sample TSNY022MetaG_FD_104740 | JGI IMG/M metagenome (GOLD analysis project Ga0153938, IMG submission 104740) | Attine ant fungus gardens microbial communities from New Jersey, USA - TSNJ022 MetaG | ecosystem: Host-associated > Fungi > Mycelium > Unclassified | place: USA:New Jersey: Brendan T. Byrne... | reverse complement strand
CTCTTTGCTATATACCTCTTGAACTCCATTACTCCTGAATTACCTCTCCTCCAGACAATGTTCCACTACTCCAAAATACATGATTACAACAAACAACAGGAGATTGAGGCACAGTGCATGAGCTGAGGCCAAGGTTGTTCTACTCCTATATTATTATTACATTCTCTCTCTGGATCAGCTGTAAAATCATGGAACCAGAGAGCAATGTCTCATATTTCACTCAGTAGCATGTTCTACTCTCCAACTCCACTCTTTGTATCACTTTCCAGAACCTGGAGTGTGCATTCATAATATAATCATAGTAATTCATAGTATATTCCTATCCTTCCCACACTGCTCTCTACCTTTCTGACATTTCTGAATTATGCTATGCTATCCTTAGCTTGAAGATTGACTTCCTTCTTTCTAAACCCTCTTGTCTCCCTGGACTTAATCCCCTTCAACTCCACAGACTCCATTCCTCTGAGCCCTTTTAACTGACTTATATTAGACTTGTCTGTATAACTAGTCCCATTAAATTCCTAGTTGTACTCTCAGTTTTGTCTGTGTCCTAGTGTGACTCCCTATATGGTGGGTGGACCAAGGTAGAGGCAAACTTGTCCATATTGGTGTCCAGGGGTGTGGAGGTGGCTTAGCAGGCAAGTTAGGCCCCACTTGATCATAGTTGGACTGTCATGCACTGGTCCTTGTACACATCAAGGTAAGACTAGTAGCAAAGAAAGAAAGAAGGTGTTAATGATAGATGTTCAGCATGCACCTCGAGGGAGTAAGCCCCAGGAGGCATGGTGGTGGTTAACGGACAGAAAAGCAATGGACATCGGACCCTATTCGGGTCCTCGTCTTAGCCTTGTTGCAGAATCCAAAGCAAAGTTGTTATGTGATCGGTCGCGTGGCACGTGATGAGAAGCTGATGTCAAAAGACTGATGTTGAATCGATCCGTGGTAGACAACGCGTAACCGCTTCTTACTTCCTATTGCCATCTCCCCACACCTATCTTCCAAATGCCTCGCAAAGCTGCTGCTGCTTCCAGAGAAACTGGGGCACGGACATTAGAGCCTCGTCGTTCATCTCGTATCAAAGACTTACCTAGGCCGGTACCTGTTACGAGGAAAGCTCCAGCCAAGTCCAGAGCCAAGAAAGCTGATAAGGAAAAACACGGAGGCGAAGAAGAGCAGACAGAGGAACTGACGTTTGCTCGCGGAGTCAAACGTAAGGAACCAGATAACGCTGAGGGAAACGGTGCGGCTCCTGAGAATGGAGATGAACCTGCCGCAAAGAAGGTTCGTATCCTTTATGCACGTTGGATATCCACATTGACATTATTCACAGGCTAAGCCTTCTTCTAGAACGACTGATAAACCAGCCTCGGCGATCAAAACTACATTGCAAGCAACTGGAAAGCCTTCATCAAAAGCAAGTGCTGTACCTGCCTCCAACGCGAGCGCCAAACCTGCTTTCAAGGCCAGAAGCGGAGATGCCTCTAAACCTCCCTCTGGAGCTAGCTCAGATAAATCTGCATCAAAGGTTCGCATCCAATCAACGTTCGCCTTTGTTGTGTCTTAATACTGTTGGACTGGCCATCCTTTGTGGGAAAATCGACTCACAAGCAGCCTCATCAGGTCGAAGGCCAAGAGCACGTCGATAGGAATACAATCTTAACTCAAACTATTGCAGACGAACCTGAGGATGAGGTCCAGACTACGACTGAAGAAGCCAAGCCAGAAGAAGCCACTGTATGTCAATAACATCTTTCTTTCTCTCCCCTTGTGAATTGTGTTCCATAGGCCTGAAGAACTTGAAGTTTCATGATCAGCCTCGATATCTCGGTTTTGCAATTTCCAGTTGGTTGGACGAATGTGACCACATTCCATGGCTGTCTCCCTGGCCTCCGCTTCGGCCTGGGACCATGTACCAACTGGAAACACTGTTGAGCTCTTGCGTCTGTGGACCGTACAACATAGCTAAGCCTTTTTGTTTTCTCTCTTCTCTTCGTCTTGTGATTCCCTTTTGATGTGGTGATCTGACTGCTTTTATTTTCATTTTCAGTCTTGTGGGTTTGGAAGATACCTATCATTCATATCTGAATTGTGTGTGTTAGTGTTTGGTTTTCCATTCATCTTGTATTTCCTCAATTCTCTGTTGTACTGGCTCTGACTGATCGCTTATGCTTGAACATTTTATCTCAAGGGTTTCCTATGTATGTACTCTTTGGTTTTCCTGTACTCAGAGGCAGCTTGTATGTGATCTATATACTAGACGACAGGCATCAAATGATTTCGATGAGGAAACACGAAAAATGGATTTATTGGTATCCTGAAGGGAAAGTAGCGAGCAATTCAGATCCTGCATTGAGTCCTATATATAAAACTGTGTCGATAAACTGAGACATGACAAAAATCCTTTCAAGCAATGGTGCAGTCATTTCCGGCTTGAAGAAGTCCGCCATCGAAGCCAGGTGGAAGTTCCCCCAGCAATTCAGAGGGAGGTTGTCCGTAGGATTGTATCTGAGCAATGTATGCATCAACGCTCCTGTCAACAATTTTCAACACCAACCTTGGTCATCAAATCTACGACAGTTTGATTATACTGTGGATTTGCGTCGGTGTAGTCCGGTTTTTCATATACTGCGATGACTTGTTGGATACAGGCGTATTGTTGTTCATAGCGCTCCCTGTCCTTCGGATCAAGGGGCTTAGGAGGTTTAGCGAGATATTCGGGGAACTAGAAGACAAGATGAGATGCAAGCTCATGAAGAACATATCTGGAATCCTACATTAGTAGCAAGCTCTTTCAATGGATCATATAACATCTCTTTGCTTGTAAGTTGACCCATCATGGTCTCAAGGAAGCTTGTAAATTCTCCGTCGCCTTCGTCTTCACCCAACCCGATGCCATCCAACGAGTTTAGCAGACTCTCAAATGACTGTGGCATTTCCCCAGGGGGGAAACTAGTCGAGTCTGGCTAAAGACATAAGAAGAAAAGGCGTCCCAAGAGGAAAAGCAACAAAGTGAAGGGCAAATCGACCTGCAAGTTATTATGATACGCGCTTACATCTTGATGCAGAACATACCCTAAGATTGGATTCACTCTCTTTAAGCTTGTTCATAGCTTGTTGGATCCGAGTTTGAAAATCATTGGGGGGAGCGGCAGTGTTTTCTGAGGCCGTCTTCGGTCTCGAGTCACCTTCAGCTAGAACTCTTGAACTCCCGTCGTCAGTTCCGTTCATGCCCTCAATCAACATGGCTTCCCAAGCAGATTTGATTGCTTGCGTTCGCTCTTCATCTGTCATTTCTTTATCGCCGCTGCCGCCAGTGGCTTCGGAGGATGATGCTCCAGTTTTGCTTCCAATCGCAATGCCATTTGTGATCTCCTTTACTAGTTCTTCCATTCCTTTTGCAAGCTCTCGAGTAAAATCGTCCCGCAGTTCGTCTTCGTTCAGGTCATCTTCCTCTTTAGTAACTGGTAATTTGGGGCCAGTGCCCGGGGTGGAGATCGGAGGTGCATCAACACGGGTATTATTTCTGGGTCGGTTACCATTTGTCGTTCGTAATTTTGTCGTATCTGAGGGTGGACAGGAAGGTACAGATTTTTCGGGCCGGTCAAATTCTCCCAAGACGCAGGGGATAGTGAAGTCATGGATGTAGTATTTTGGTGATGGATGCCTACCATCCAGTTCGTCAAATTCGTCGTCGTCATATCCTACCTGAGGATCTTCAAATTCAGGTTTAATGTGATCTGTAGACATTGTAGGAGATTAAGATGAAAGCGGGAACTAAGTATCCCTTGATCTCTTTCACGTGAAGAGCACTCTTTTTTCACGTGATGATCTGCTGGAGAGAATTTTGTATTTGTATACCACAACGAGCAGGTGCTAAGACGCAGTGGGTGAGATACATAGCGATACACTACTGACTACACCCAAGTTTCAAGGGAGGCCGGCTGGAGTTGTTTCGAGTTGGGTGTAAATGTTGGTGGTGGAGTCCTCCGTGGGGAAGTGCAACGGACCATTCTTATTAGAGCCTATATTTAGTCAGGGATTGGCGATGTGCATAACATTGCTCGAGTTACCAATATGATGATGGCTTGGTGAGCAGATATTGTTGGACCATGAGTGTAACCATTCTCTTTTTGAAAAAACTCACGACGCGGTACTCGATACAGTCCGCGGTAGCATACAGAATACACTACCAAGTTCTACCTACGCAAACACAAGCGAAAATCAGATTACTCACAACTAATCCGAGCCATTTGAAGAAAGGGAAAAAATGAAGGAAGTTAGAGAGTGTTGGGAGACAACGTCTATCAGTCCAAGCAAACAGTGAAGGATCGCTAGACCGAAAAGAGCTATAATTCATCATTCTGTCTTCAAATTTATTCATGATATGAGCTCTAGTTTCGAAGTCATGATGCCCAAAAGTGATTGGCAGTTGCTGGTGGTGGAACAACAACAGGTGGGGTGCTAGCAAGTACACTGGCAGATTATGAAGCTAGCCTGGCCAACTGATGATGCGATGACTTGTAATTCAGCAATTTATCATGCGGTGTACTAATCACTTGACATAAAGCTCTGGCTGAACAATTGACAGCTATTCTGATACAAGACTATCCAATGAGACAAAATTGTGTTCATCACGTCGAGGAGATGGATTGGTTCCTCATAATTTGACTAAACATCTGCGCCGCAGCTTCTCCAGTACTGAGCGTACCCGACTAAGGAGATATCCCTGATAAGCGAGTGACAAAAACCACGAATGCCTATACACACCTTATAGGCAGGAACTTCATGTCCGGCGCCAAAAATGCGAACGTATGAGAATGTACCAGCGTTCTTGTAAAGGCCAGCAGATTGTCCGCGGACCATGAATGTAGAGAAAACTTGCTCTTTGTAGAGTGACGAAAACTTAGTATCAAGGGCGTCAACCATCGCCTCAACACCCATGTAATTGAGGATATAATCCTAAAGCCAGCCTTCAAACACTGAAACACTGAGATAGAAGAAGACTTGAGACGCACTGCATCACCATCATAAATGATGGTCCTCACCTATCGGAAAGAAGTCATCAGGCAAGGAAGAAAAAAGGATTGGGATTGAACTCACACCAGCGTTGATCACACTTTCTAAATCTGGCCTGGAATTCCGCATCCAATCACCTGAGCGGAACATACATTAGCATGGGATCACCAACGAGATCAATTTCTTACCTGCGACCTCGAAGTTCTCGTAAATCAACTCATTACTTTCTTTCCAAGTTGATTCAGCTCCAATTGTACTTGCAATCGAATTCAGGTAATTTGTGATGTCAGGTGGGTATGGATCGGGATTTTTTGTCAGGACATAATAGACCTGTATGAGATATGATTATATACGTTTCCTGTTTTCTAAAAAAAACAGTACGTACATCCCAGTTTCCTGCTAGAGCTCCCAGGATATTGCTGTTGCAATATGCTTGAGCAGCCTCGCATGTAAAATTATCAGTAGCTGAATAGCAGGCTGTGATCTAGGCAAACGAAAAAAAATCAGTTGATTATATACATATACATATATTACATACCTGGTCCATGCAACCGCCACGAGACGACCATGCATTGCTAGCACGGGAGGCAACAGATGAAGATACAAGGGGGTGATACGGATTGTCCTGAGAATAAGGAAGATATTGAGCATACTGAACAAGAGGGTCCTGAAAGCACTTTGGTCAAGGAATGAGTGTTAGGATACATATATCCTCACGGTAAGCCCGTCACCAATTCCAAGGACCTTGAGATTCATCTTGATACCTGAGACTGTCCCCTGATCGATGGCTGTGTTCTGGGACAGGAAATGACTGCCATGTCCCAAGCTCAAAACATAAGCTGCAGAAACGGAGTTGCAACACTCACGAAGCGAAAGTCGGCCCATAATGCCCGCCATAACTATCTCATCATTAATAGATATATTCACGTGAGATAATAGTCAATTGCCATACGACTCTGTCCATATTGCTAATTCGTTGGTTTGATATTTTGAGAAACGCGAATCGGAGAAGAAAATCTGCATGAATGTCCAGACATCCGCGGCTGCCTCTTGAGATGTGCCGACTGAAGTGGTGTCTCCGTGTGAGAAACCTACACCGACCGGTTGATCAATGAACACGATATTGGCTTCATTATTCCAGGAAAAAGGATTTAGCGTCACAGATCTGCTGTCGTTGGTGATACGGCATGGGCCGAGTTCCTGCAGCAGACCTAACATACTGGAACTACCAGGCTGAGGAATCCCCAGCAGTCAGTGACCCGCATCTTGCGGATGGAATAGAAACGTACGCCACCGTTGAACCAGAGAGCAAGAGGCGAATTATCCGGGTCGTTTCGCGACTCAAAGAACCAGAACCTAGATCATTGCAATTTCAAGGATCGAACAAGGCGACAGAACAAACTGGACCTACCAGAGACTTTTGGACGCAGAAACATCACCATATCCGGATACCTGATTCACACCAGGCGTTGTTTCTGAACTCTGTCAGAGGTCTATTTCACTTGGAATGCAGTGAAATACATACCACAAACACCAGAATTTTCCTTGTAGCGAAGCTTCCCAGGAGTGACTGCCAACGACTGGATAAAAGTGGGTTTCGTGCGGTCTGTTGCCTTTTGTGCAGTCCTGACTCCGCCAATGACGCCGTCTATGACTGGTATCTGACCAGACAAGACGGTTTGAGGTATAATGCAGGAAAGCAAGAATATAGGGAATAGCATGGCTACGGGGATGTGAGTTGCAGTTCTCGCTTGTCACTTTAATAGGCTGTTGGTTCAGAGTTACTAGCATAGAAAGGAACACATGTGGACCTGGCTTGTGCCGATAATCGGCCGCAAACCGACACATAAGAAATTGATCACGCTGAAGAGTTTAGCAGTGGATGTTTTAGATAACCAATGGTGGACTGAGAAGCACAGATCCAGCGTGAACGGATATTCATAATTGGAATATAGCTGCTAGATCCCTTAATAGTGAATACCATTATAGCATAGGGATCCCAGGGATCCCATATGACGGGATCGGAAGGAACATATATGAGCGTCCGCAAGGCTTATGACTTCTGTCCGAGGATGTACCGGTATTCAATATTGGAGGAGGAAGCCCAATCTGTAATGTTTGATCATCACTCTGCTGGACTAAATTCAAGCGGAGATCATGGAAGTAAGCCCTGACCAGCGCCTAAAGTAACCCTGACGAAAGAGGCTCTAATCTTGCACCAGGCAAGGAATCCACCAGCAGTGAGGTAATTCCAAAATCAGCAGCACAAATCATCAATGATAGAAGGAAACGAAACTCGGAACAAGAAGGTAATAACGACAAGGTCAAACACAAACGCCTCACGCGGCCCAAGATTCAGCTGGGAGAATCGATACAGCATTTCTACAAGTGCAAACCATTAGGTTTTGGTCGAAATCTTGGCTTAGCTATTGCTTCGTGATAGGAGGGTTGACGCGCGTCTGGCAGTTCGATCTGCTATCCAATCTGTGGAGCGGAGAAGACGTAAACTCTTCTCTGGGCCTAGGAAGAAAGAGTCAACCAGATCAATTACAGGCCGCAGACTTCGAGGTCAATCGCCCACAGTGACGATGACGGCTTTAGGCCCGAAGTCAACGGATCCAAACGAAGATGAGCGGTCGAAGGAGTTTGCCCAGTTATCATCGTCGGTGCCACGGCGATTGAATGATATCGCACAAAGGCCACCAGAAATGAAGGAAATGCCTTGGAGTGTCAAGTGCGTGAATCTTGGTGCGCAAAGGGAAAAAATCTTGTCAATGGCTCAGAGGACAATGATGGAGCGGGAGTTGGAAAGAGCGATTGCACGCTATTGTATGTTGAAAAATCCGCGTTTACCGAGTAGACGAACCAAATAGAAGCAAATGTATCTACTGAAAGGATATTGTACCACTGTCCACTGTCCAAGACGAATCTAAATTTACCTAGACTCCAAGCTGTTATTTACTCCTGGATTATCAGGGGGATTTTCTCTCTTCATGCTGTAGCATTGTTTCGTGGCCTAAGACTTTCAAATCTAAACATTCAGGGCAGAATTGGTCGCTGCTGGCTTCTTGTCTTGCCCCTCCTTGGTTCCAAAATACCCGCTTCTTCATTCTTAATGATATCCTCAATTATCATGAGCAGATGTGCGATACCACACACACTGCCTATTTTTCCTTCTTGTGTAGACTTCTTTGTAGGACGGGATGACCTCGAACAAGCTCAGTTGATGCTTCGGAGAAGAGTGATGGTAATTGACAATTTGAATTGGCAGTGTGAAGAAAATGGCCTAGCCCTCCCAACAGGAGGTACTTGGCTGTCACAATTCGTACACTCCATCACCCTATGTGCCAGAGCCACGAGAGGCATCTTGGGACACGACCCCATAGGCGAGTATAGAGCAAGATTCATCCCAAACGAACCTACTGCTTGTCCCTGTGACGAAGCAGCCTTAGAAACACGACTACACATCCTCATGGACTGCCCCAGATTTCCCAAAGATCGTATAACGAGCCAAACACCACTCCTCAAGGACTTGATTCAATTCCTTTCGTCCAATCCACCTGCCTTTGCTTTTCTCTCGGTCAGGAGACCACCATGAGCTAAGCACTAGAACAAGTGCTCGTCTCCAAGCATGATTGAACTGCTTAAGTCCTGCCTTCTCCCCTTTAAACATCCATTTCGCTCTTGTGCTAAATTACACTATTAGCTGCCTCAATCTTACATGTTCCTTTTTTTCTGTTTCTGTTGCGTATTCAAAGGAGTCCTCGAAATCCAGTAGTCAGTAGACTGTCGCGGACTGTGTACGTACACCGCGTGATAAATTGCTGAATTAACAAAAAGGAAATTATGGTCAATTTTGGGTGTTGTAAAATTAGAAGTTGATAAGTTTCCAGTCGGTGAGGTGGTTGAGTTGTTGGAACATGAGACCTGAATGCAGAAAGTCCCATGACGGATGCAGAAGGTTGGACGTTCAAACCTCATCTTGACCACTAAATGATTCCACACAAAAATGTGTGAAGAAAAATAATAAAATAAAAACAAAAACAATTCAACAACTCTGGAAAAAAAAACCACAGCTCTGAATTGTTTTTGCTCATCCTAAAGTCTCACATCTATATGATCTGCCAAGCCCAAGTGGCCATTCATAAATCTCCTTTAAATCATCCTTCCTTCTCTTCTTCTGCTTCCGACTGGCTTTGTGCGTGGTGGGCAAGTAGGAGCTTTACGATCACGAAACTAAAAATGCCAGAATCAAATTCTGTTCAGTCACTGCTCCAATCCATCATGACTTGTAAACGTAGGCGGAACAATACCTTTCTACTTATTTTTTAGAAAGTGAAATAATTCTGAGAGGTACTGATCGGAACTGTCGTTCGATACTAAAAAGTAGAAAGCAAAAATGCTCTTCGATTCCGATGCGATCATACTCAATCAACGACAGCGTATCTGGCGTCTCGCTTCTTTTTTTTTTCGGATCCAGCATTTCTATTCCACAACAAGCAAACTAGTACTTAAACGCGGAGGGCTATGAAGAGCCCAATGTCTGGGGCATATCTATGGGAGAAAGGCGATCGAGCACTCAGTGAGGGCGATCATCAAGTACATTTCACTTGGTAACAATGTCCAGACGAATCGGTATCTTCATTAAAAGTGTAAACTCAAAACTAAGGACTGTCTTTGGTAAATGGACTCTCAGTTTTGTCTTTCGCTTTCTTTTCATAAATATCTTGAGAGATACTTGGTTGAAAGTTGGCGCGAGAAGTAGTAACGTATAAAAAGGTAGAGGTAATGTAAACAGCAGTGCGGACCACGGAAGGATCGCCACAAGGTCTGCACGTGTAGTAGGAAGAGTATATAAACTCGTTGTATCTGGGGGCAAGACCATTTTGCCTTCCTGAGTCTGAGTCATCGATGGATTGCGGAAGAGGCTGTCCACAACAAATACGGTTACGGTGACACTGCGCGCACTGAAGAAATAGTTATATATTTCTTTGCAGCTCAAGGTATCATTTTCCAACAGTTGCTTTGCAGATCAGACCCTTCTCCATTATCCAACAACATAGAGATTCATTAGCCGCTTGGCCAAATGGCATCACGTCTGACTACGACTGCGGTGGTCATTTACCGTGTGACAGAGTATCCACAACTTGCCCTCTCCCATCATGTTTAGGTCGGCAGCCACAAAAATTGCCCATAATTCCACTATCCCTGCTCTCGCGGGTAATCAGGACCTTAGGCCTCTTCAGGATCTTATCACTGCTGAAAAGGCTGTTATCATTTCGTCAGTCATTGCCACTATTCGGCCACAGCGCACTGACGCTTGTGCAGTCTGCAGCGACTGGCTGCAGATTTTTCAAAGGCAGCAGAGGCTCTGAAAACATGGGGACTTGGGGAAGGAGATGATCTTGGTGCAAGTCTTGTTTTCTGAGTTTCTTTACGGGCTCTGATAAATCCCACAGAACATCCTCGGTGCCTGCACAGCCATCATCACACATTGGACTACAGCTATCTCCCAGTACGCCTCGCATGGCCCTGTCATGCGCGAGCAGCTCAAGGCCATACGTACCCGTGAAGAACACCTCGAAGAACTCCGCCGCAGACGTCGCAACCTCATCTCAAAAGCAGATTCAGCTGAGAAGAAACTCCAAAAAATGGGTCCTGAGCACAAGAATCTCGTTCAGCAGACCGACATCCTCCATCGTCTCAGAGCCGAAATTGGATCCCTTGATGTCGATATCATGTCCCAGGAGGCTGCTATCGGCGATTTCAAGCGCACGGCAACCAGATCCTGGTTGGGCCTCAAATTTGGCGGTCTCCTCGAGTGCTGCGAGAAGGGTGCCGTGCGTCTTACCTCACTTTGTTTCTCATCTGACCCCTTGCTCATCATCACCCAGATCGTTGGCGTATATGGCAAATTCGTTGTCGCAGTAAGCCATTCCCCTTCTCCCCGCTCAATGTTGATTCCACTCGCTTTGGTAGGAAATCCCAGAAGACGAAACTCAACCTGGTCTCCCCCGCAACCCATATAGTGCTTATACTAGAATTGAAAACTTACTCGGTGATACTCATCGCCAGGTTAATGATGTCCGACTTTCCACTGTCCCCTCTTCGGCAGCACAGCCTCATCTTCAGATTCCCTCCCTAATTGAACCCACATCCCTTAGTACACCTTTTTCTGCAAACACACGCTATCAGCAGTACCAACACCAATCCCCGACATTCGATTCCCCATATTGGAATCACGACAGGCAGGAACCTCCAAATATAGGGTCAGAGCGCATCCTTGATTCCCCTGTGGATATTGCGCATCCCAGTCTATCGTTTCCCTCCCGCGAACCGCTGTATATGAGCTCGTTACATCTAGCTGGAAACTTGGATGAATTCGGGTCCAGTCCCGGCCGTGCCGACGTTTCCTCAGCTGGCGGTGCTGCCAGTGTTGGAAGGTTTGCGACGTTCCCCGTGAGACCACATACTACTTCTGCTTCTGGCATTGGTACTGGCACGTATCGGGTTGACGCATCACCCATGCGCGAAAATGAGTCTTTGTCCTTTTCTCTTCTGTCCACTCCATCACAACGTGAACATTCCAGCTCCTTCACGAATTCGGTAAATCAGGCTTTGGCTTCTACCTCAGGCTCTCACGGTCAGATTCTAAGTGGTCAAGAGTATTCGGGTATTGGCAGTATTCAACCAGAGAATCGCTGTGATGACGACGACGAACTCTTACCGCCTCCGGGAAGACCAGGAAGGTTGAGTAAAGACGGGCCGGCACCTTCTTACGAGTTGTCTGTGCATGATTCACCTCTGCTTCGTGGTGTCAACGACAGGTCTCTTGTGGATGGAGGTGCAAGGAGTAGTGATCCTGATACGGGGAAGTCGGGTTTGGCACTTTTTGAGGATGG
>Ga0153938_1000928_pt1 | contig 11920 bp, 12 predicted proteins | sample TSNY022MetaG_FD_104740 | JGI IMG/M metagenome (GOLD analysis project Ga0153938, IMG submission 104740) | Attine ant fungus gardens microbial communities from New Jersey, USA - TSNJ022 MetaG | ecosystem: Host-associated > Fungi > Mycelium > Unclassified | place: USA:New Jersey: Brendan T. Byrne... | reverse complement strand
CCCCTCGTAACTCATCTCCGGACGGAGTTTCCCGGAAACTAGTTCACTTAAGGTATATTCCTGCCGGTAGTTGGATCATCCTTAGTTGGTTGGTTACCTGCTGAGCTGGAGTTTGTAGATAGTCATTGTGCTGTGCCCGGGGGTCTGTCTATATACATAGCTCGTCGTGTCTTGCCCCTGTTGCGGTTAATAAATCACACACCTTGTGGCAACATGACGACTGTACCCTCAGCGCCAGGCCCATCCACTCCTCTGACCGAATCCTATACTTACCACTCACCTCTTCCAACGGCTACAGGTCCTTATATTCTTGGCGTTGATGAAGCCGGTCGTGGACCTGTGCTAGGCCCATTGGTGTACGGTGTCGCATACTGTCCAGTGGCATACAAAGAAAATCTAGATAGCCTCGGTTTCGCAGGTAACATCAGGATTTACTATCAAGTTACCCTCTAATTTGAGTTCAATGAGCAGACTCCAAAACCTTGAGTGCTGCCACAAGGTCATCACTACTTGAAACACTCAGCTCAGATCCTTCGAATCTTGGTTGGTCAGTCCGTGTGATCAGGTGAGTATTTACAAGTATTCGCTGGTCTGTTATGTGACGGAATAGTCCGCAAGCGATATCTAGTGGAATGATTCGAAAGCCACCAATCAATCTCAATAAGCAATCTCAGGAAGCAACTATCCTTCTCATTCAAGAAGCCCTTGACCGTGGAATAGAGCTGAAGGAGGTCGGTCATTGTGCATGTGTCTGATGGAAGAACTACCTGACACGTCACATAGGTTTATGTCGATGCGCTGGGAACCACCACCACGTATGAAAAGTACTTGTCTGGACTATTTCCAGGCATCGCCTTCACAGTCACAACCAAGGCAGATGCTAAGTTCAAAATCGTCGGGGCTGCCAGCGTGGCAGCAAAGGTTACCAGAGACGCCTGCATCGAGGGATGGTATTTTGAGGAGAGCCTAAAGAATAGCAAGCTCGGGTGGAGCACGGACTTTGGGTCAGGATATCCTTCTGGCAAGTACCTTCGTATAGAGTTCAACCCTAAACCTCATATCCGATAGATCCGAATACACAAGCATGGCTAAAACAAAACATCGAACCAACGTTCGGCTTCCCCAAGCTGGTCCGGTTCTCATGGACGACTATCAAAGTGATCTTGGAGAGCACAGCACATCGGGTCCAATGGTATATTTTTCCGATGACCGATCAGCGAGTGCTAACCAAATCGTAAGGACTGATGAGGGTCAAACATCTCTGATCAAGGCTTTTGAGACTAGCAAAGGCCTAGACAAAGATCGTTGTCTAGTAGCGAAGGATCTTCAATTAAGTAGTGTGAACACGCTGTAAACATAGAACATATATACCAAAGAAAAATGATACCAAACAATCATCTAATACTGTCGTCTTTTTGGATCTGGCGAATTCATGGGTTCTTCGGTGGCTTTACGCTTGGACCCGAAACCGATTGAAAGTTTGCTCCTCTCCCCAGGAACAGGCGTACCCCCTTGTGATGGAGTCTCAATCGCAGATGAGATTCGTGAGAACCCTGGCTTGGGCGCTGGGGACCCAGATGCACTATGTGTGAAGCTGGAAGGACCAGGACTGTCACCATTGGGCAATGCTTGCATCTGAGGAGCAGGGACAGTCATGAAACCAGGTTCTGGTTTTACTTGAGCGTTCTTTCCCTCCTTTTTTTTCTTTGTTTTTTCAGTCTTGCCTTTTGCAAGCGGCTGTGCATCAAAGAACTCAGCGGCTTGAGGAACCGCACTGACAACATCGTCAACGGAAGATCAATAATGATACCGGTTGTACTTACCCCCTGTTACCAACTGATAGAACGAAGTGCGCCTGCCCTGTTTTTTCCTGGCGCTGTTGGAATGCTTTATTCATGCTCAAAGGCGTATCTCCACTCGCCATTGCTTCCTTCTTCTTTTCCTCTGCAATTTTCTTGAGTCGCTTCTCAGTCTTCATCTTCCCGGATCCTTTTCCGTGAAACTTATGTGACAGTGCTTTCCAGGCTTCTTTGGGCGTCAATTGCCGTCCGAATTCATCGTAATAAACGATATTAACATCAGGCTTGTAATCCTTGAACATGTTGAGATTCTCGCGTGCTTCCTGTTGTTCTCGCATGCGATTCTCATATTCTCGTTGAGCCTGATCCTTGTTTCCGCTACGAGATTGAAGGCGATCCAGATCCCTCTGAGCAAGCCGTTGACGCATACTTGCAAGCCAAAGATCTCGCTGCAGCTGGACTTTTTCGCGCTCTTGCTGATCTGCTGAGGATTGAGCAAGTATACCTTGTTGTCGAAGGATGTTGAGGGTAGATGCCATGCCCGCACTGAATGTCTGTTCAGTGGATGTCCCGATGAGGTCCCCATTATTAGCTTCCTCAGCTTCTGTCTTCTTGATAGCATCCTCTATTTCGTTCAGCATGTCCATATCAAAATCCTCATCCTCCTCGTCCTTCATTTGAATCTCGCCAGTTTCAAGTTCATCCAGAATCACATCCCCAGGTGCCATGGACACATCTCTGGAGGGCTGTTGGCTAACACCACCACGCGCAAGAGGTAACGAGGGTTCCTCAAATTCTGATTTGGACTTCACCATGGGTTCCAACACGACAGAGCGGACAAATTCCGACGTATCGTCAAATGTCAAACCTCTATCTTCGGCTTCTTCAACCTTGATGCCGTTCGACATCGTCAAAGCTGCCTCTTCTTGAGCACGCTGGTCAGCAACTATTATAAGTAAGATAACAGATTATACCCAGAGAGTGACTATCAACACACTTTTTTTGGCAACTTCCTCGGGTGAAAGCTTTTTGGGTTTGTTAAGCTTAGCACGGCGAGAGCGAGCCAAGGCAGCCTGCAGATCGTCATCATCAACGAAATTGGCATTCAGGTCTCGCTCGCGTTGAACGGGTATAATAGGCTTTTCGTCGACGTCCATCTGGATGTCATTATTTGGATCTGAGACATCTGGTGCTCGTCGCGATGAGCGTTTCTTCTTGTTCTGGTATTGAAATTAATTCCAAGTCATACAGCATGCACATAAACAACTCGCCTTTGGCTTTTTGAAACCAATTTCGCCTGCTTGCTTGTAATCCGAAATATCAATGTTTTCTGAAGGATCCCATCAACAGATAGTATAAGTAGATGAGGAAGCAACAGACTTGTGTAATCTATACTGAGGAGCGATTTGTTGACAGCCGCAGCTGCAGATTGCTTCTCTTCCTCTCGTTTGACTTTCGTTGATACTACTGCCAATCCCAGACGGAAACCCTGCATATAAAAGGCATAAGAATGTGTTCGGCAAAAGAGAATGATGATGTACAGAATCTTTTGGGCCCTCCAGCTCCTCATCATACTTAGCAAGGATATTTCGCTTCACGCCTTGATTACCGTCCTTGAATTCCTCATCATCATAACCTGTGTAATCGCGCCGTTTAATCTTGAATTCTCGATTTTTTTGTCGTACTTCCTCCTCCGCCATCTCGACATTCTGTAATTCATCCTCTGAAAGGCATGTCGGCTCTTGCATCATGACTTAAAAGAGATGGTCACACCTAGGTTATCAAGGATGCGGCTATCTTTGAGCGTAAGTATACGCGCTTCGCCCTCATCCAACGTATCGAAGGCATGGCTGACCTTTAAGCCCTCGAGGTCACCTACAGGAGTGTCAGAAGCAGAAGACAAGACAAAGCTGTTATATCGCACGCTCGGTATATTCTTCTTGGAAAACTTTGTCCATTTGTTCCAGCTCCGCCTGCCTCTTCCTTGCAAGTTCTTTCTCGCTCTTCTTGCTTCTTTTGATCCATTTTAATGTATCGTCATCACCATCTGCATCGCCGAGGGTTGCACCCTTAAGTGAAGCATGTAATTCCCGGCGGTTTCGTATCCTAATGAGTTTGTATAAGAGCTCTGTCCTTCGACGGTGTCATAGCCTATGAGGCCAATAGAGGAACATAGAAGTGACTGTGCGACGAAGAAAGACCGTGTACTCACTTGGCTATTCCCTCTGCAATCCTCCTAGAACGAGTAACAACACATGCTAACACTTGCCAAAGAGAGAGAACTAGACGTACTTTGTTTCTCGCTCTTTCTTCTCCCTTTCGCGTTGGTTCCTGTAATTTTCTTCTGCCTCTTGCTCCTTGTCATTTGCTGGTGCCTTGTCCTCAGTCAACGGCTTGAGACCAAGCGAGATACGAATCTTATTGGTCTCTTCCAAACTGATACTCTCCTCAAGAGACATGGTATGAGATTATGCTTGCTGGATATAGTGAAATTTGAAGACGAACGATGAGCTAGAGCAAGCTGTACAGGATCTGCTTACATCAGCCATCAAGTGTCTTTTTCAGGGCTGCCTGCGACTTGGTGCACTCATGACTTCATTGCTGTTACCGTTCCGTCAAACCTATCGTTACCTTGTACGTATTCACATTTATCTCTGCAGCACCCATCTGGACATTATTTTCAGCAACGCCAGGCTCATGAGAGTCCAGTCATCTTCTACTCGGTGGTCCTCGGGACAATTGGACCAGTAATGGCCATTACCATTCCTCCAATCAGGGAGCACTTTGGCTACAGACCCGCTGAAATGATTCCAACTACATATCCTCGTGTGTTTAACCCAACCTATTCTTGAACATTTTCTGAGGCTTTTCTTAGTTCCTAACAGACCACGGAGACCTGTACACGGGTATGAAGACGAGTAGCACCTCTTTTGAGTACGATTTTGGTCTGAGCACAATCACGGAGCTCAAGGTGTAAAAATTTGATGCGAAGTTGGTTTTGGAAATTGACGCGTTTGAACATTTATTGTTTCCGAGTTTTCCAACCTAGATCTGATATTTTCTCCTTCAAACCAAACCCCGGTACCATTCTCTCACTTCTGCCTTTCGATAATCCAAAGAATGGGTTTCCTACTTCCTTGGCATAATTTTCAGTCCACTCTGACATGTTCCTTGGAAACAAGGCCAACAGCCCCGCAAAATGTCTCTCCAAGTGCAACGACCTGATGCTAGCAGGGAAAATCTCATCCCGAACCGTTCTCTACTTTCGCGATAGTAAGTCATGGACCCTTAAGCCAAATAACGGACGTGGGTGAACCTATACAATTGCACTCATCTCTGGCATGTAAGAAGGTCAGCCCTCTACAAAGTTCACGACGAATGACGCCTGGTTCATACTGAAAACGCACTGGAAATAGCCTACACTTGGTGCATCGGAAAATATCTGCACACTCCATACTCCCTTGATCATTCATTACGAGCTTTTGGCAGGACAAGATTCGATATCTCTCCAGGAGTTCTGCCATGATATCTTTTAGTGGACCATCCTATATATACTTTTTGCTTGTGAATAACTCACTCTAGAACCATTATTTTTTTCATAAAACTACACCTTTTGAAAATTTATGATAATAATAGGAAATATTCACACTCAAAATAACTATTCACGGCGCGTCCACAGATTTGCAGAGAGGCTAGCTCCCCTGATCGAGACTGGGTTCAAGATCATGAGGATATATGTCAAACTGTTTAATGGATTCTCTTCGTCTGAACGAGCAAAATTGGATGTCCATACGCCGATACAAAAATGGGTTATTTCTTGGAATATCAAATACCGAGTTTTCGCCCCATCAGTCACGCAAGCCTGATCTTTTTTTTGAACTGGCCTTAGTCCTAGTACTCAAAAACAATTGTTTCCCTAAATTCTTGCATCACGGTCTTAATATTTTATACTGCATCCGAGACTCGTCCACATGAATAAACGACCTTTCTAATGACGCCAAGAGTAAGATGGCACAGCGTGTGTGATGTTATCACACCAGCCGATTCATTTGAATCAAGCTTCGGTAAATATAATCCGGGACCTGAGCAGTTGACCCCAGAGCACATGACATAAATCGTCATGGGGTTGGACCAACCTGCGAGATTGGCTTATGCACTATTGAGGAGATTGCTTCCGAGTCTTACTCAAAATGGTCCCCTTCGCCTTGCAAATAATCAACCTTACCCTCCTGGTTGATACTAGCCTAGCTGAAAAGTTTTCTAATTGTACAAGCGGGACACACGAACCCTCCATTCCATGAATTCATTCTAGTGTCCATGGCTACTTCGTCTCGGTGGTTTCCTGGCCGCGTCAATTCAGATATTCAAGCCATGAGGTCAAATCTATCATTGAGAACGGAACATACGCTATAGCACCCGTGTAATTCCCGTAGTTGGAAATATCGTTTGGAGGCGTTGCTGTACCTGAGTCTCGATGGGGTTTCACACTCTCCAGAGGATCATGGGATATTCTTCCAGTGCTATTTTCACCGTCATCTATAAATCATCCGTCGAGGAACAGTCTCTTTGACCTCCCTCCTTTGTTCTCTTCGCATCCATTCCCACTCTTACTTTACGACATCATGAACCAGACCAATTTCTTTTATGTCGGTGATCTACACAAGCGACTCGGTGTGCTGAAGCAGTGGGAAAGGCAGCGTAATCGCAAACAAGTTCATTGGCTGATGGAGTGCTTCGCGGAGACAGTCAGTGACTATTCAGTCATACCTCCTAACGATTTGTAACGGTCTGCATAGCTTGGAGTCTTCCTTTACTGCTATCCTGGCAAGTTTCCTCTAGCTTGGAGGCAAAAATCTGTCCTTAACTGTAACAGGTATCGGTGCAAACCTCGGTTATATCCTTGGAGGCATCACACAACAGCAAGGCATTTCCTGTGAATACGCGTGCTCCAAATTCGCACACTCTGTGCTAACAGTTTACAGCTGTATTTCAGATCGGATTTGGCTATGCGCTTGGTATCTTGTTTGCTCTCGGAATTGCTGCGGGCACTTCTGGGGGTCATTTCAACCCAGCTGTTACAATCGTTCATGTTATTTTCAGAGGTTTTCCTGTTCTGAAAGCTCTTAGGTGAGAGATATCTCCTCCGAATCTACGTCAGCTGATTTGTTAATTTGAGGTACATCGTTGCCCAAATCTTTGGCGGCTACGTCGCTTGCATGCTGGTGTATTATCAATGGCGACCAGTCATTCATGAACTGGTTGATGGGCTGATCGCTGCTGGCAAAGAGGCAAGTCTGTTCACGCCAAATGGACCTCCTGGTGCATTTGGTCTATATACTCTTCCCGGAGCGAGTCTCGGATCCACCTTCCTCAATGAGTTCGTTTGCGTGCGTTTCTTCATTGCATCAAGGGCATAGAAACTAATCTTGATATCAGTCCTTCTTTGTCGGACTCGTGATTTGGGCTGCTAATGATCCAACCAACATATTCATCACTCCAGCGCTAGCTGCACCTTGCATCGCTCTTTCTTAGTACGTGAATCTCACTGTTATTAATCGAATTCCTCCGACACGGAAACTGTCAGTGCGGCTGCTATCTGGGGTTTCTCACCCGTTGGGGTAGTCATGAATACTTCTCGTGATCTCGGTGGACGACTATGGGTATTGACGATATGGGGGTTACAAGGTCGAATGCCTTCCCTTCTTATTGTTGAAATGTTAGCTCAAATCGTTACTAGCTGGTGGGGGCAAATATGCTGCGATTACCGCCCTTACGAACATCCCTGCTACCCTCTTCGCAGTCATCCTCTACGAAGTATTCTTAGTTGACTCGGATCGGCCTGTCACTCCGCAAGCCTTGGAATTCACTCATCTTGCTCATGGCAACAGGCGTTTTACTTCTAAACATGCTAGAGATGAGAGCACCATCGAGCGGGGATATAATCCTGACGACGATTCTGGGAAAGCGAGCATTACTGCACTTGAATATGCTTCTCGGACCAGGTGAAGGATTCAATTGGAAATACAGTGTTGTGATTGCAGTCCTTAATTCTTTTCTATCTTGATCGAGAATTGTGTATTCCACACACATGTATAAACATAACGGCCCGACTTTGATGTGAAGTGCTGGATCAAAGATCAGGGGAACCTGAAGTCGTTAGAAGTACTGCTCCTAAGAAGATACGGTACGTATGTAGCGACTTGACATTGTGAAAATGTCACTCAAGTGAGATTAGCATTATGATATGTTCAATAATACCATAACGAACTCGTGTTCTCCAGGTCAGTGAAGACATCACACACTCAGCGGCCATCGCATATTCGGGATTTGTTTACCCATTCAGTATTTTGGTTGGTTGGGCATCATTATACATGACGAGCAGCATCCATGCAGCGCAATGGATGAGCTCTAGGTCTTACCTGAAGGGTGGGCTATTCAAATAAAATAGATAAAATTCTACTGATATTTGCAGTTCATACTGGCGTCCTTATATACCTCCCAGTATGTCTATTTTAGGTTAGGATAGTAATGTAGCGTTATACTAATTGAGTATCGCGTCGTATCAAAGGAATGTAAATAGATGTTTATTTATATGTCATATTAGTCATCTTGGACGTCTCGTCTTCTAACAATACAGGGAGACTGTTTTCCAGTGCCCCTTGGTCTTCTGATGCATGGGTAAGGTGTGCCAGGAAGGGAGGGGTACCACGTGAAATGCAGTAGGTAGTGAGAGAAAATAAAGTGGCAATTGGTTATGACTAACCATGATATTATAAGTCGGAGCCGGTAGTCAATGTGTTGAAAAATGATCGTTGGGAGGGTACAAACGGATAGTGAATACAAACAAATTACACTACTGATATACCTGTATCTTCATCATCTGACGTAGCTATTAATATTAAGATATGAAATAATAAAAAATTGATCTCATCATGTGCATCGCGCATGAGAACCGGAATCCAACAGTCAAATATCCGGGATCAAATACCTTTCGACTGATTCCACACTCTTCTCATACTTTTTGTATTCCAGACGTGCTTCAAAGTTACTGCGATGACACCACAGACCTATAAACGCATAGTGCTCAACTCGAGACCTACGGATAACTTTGAAGCAGACACCTTCCGAACGGAGGTCCTACCCTTCGCGTCACTCGGAACGCCTGGGGACCAGCAAGTACTTGTGCAATGTACCTGGCTTTCTCTGGATCCAGCGATGAGAAATTATGTTCGAGATGTGCGCAGTTATTTGCCGCCAGTGAAGATAGGAGAGGTAGTTAAATGCTCATGAGATTTCTGGTTGTAATAAAACTGAACTTGGAGGGATAGATTATGCGCGCATCGGGACTGGGCGTTGTCATTTCTACCGGAGATAACAGCAAGTTCAAGACTGGGGACTACGTAACAGGCTCATGGGGTATCAAGGTTTACTTTGTTCATACGGACCTTAAGACTGAGACTTTGTTCTGTACCTTAGGCATGACTGAATATGCTATCGTCCAGGACAAGCATCTCGATAAGATTGAGTGAGCAATCGCGCCCCTGGAGTTCCCTGCTTCGACTCAAAGAGTTGTAGACTTTATCCAGGCATTGAGCCTCTCGACTACCTCAATACACTCGGCTTCTCTGGTCTCACAGCATATTTCGGACTCACGAGGATCAGCGAACTTAAATCAGGGGAAAAGCTTGTTGTTTCGGGCGCAGCCGGATCTGTTGGTTACACCGCGTGTCAGCTCGGTAAAGCAGCAGGGGCAAAGGTCTATGGGATCGCCGGTTCACAAGACAAGTGCAATGTTCTGGAGAAAGAGGTCGGCGTAGAGAAAGCCTTTAATTACAAAAGCCCAACCTTCTTTCAAGACTTTAAGGAGACTGTCGGGTATCTGGACGTCTACTTTGATAATGTCGGAGGTGATATGTTGGATTTCATGTTGACAAGATTGAACAAAGATGCCCGGATTGTTCTCTGTGGTATGTCATCTTATGAGTCCTTTCACTGGAAAATTCAGCTCAAGAAAAACGATTAGGCGCCATTTCTGCATACAGTATGTCTCGGAGGGGGTTCTCTTATCGGATTTCGTGCTCAACTATGTTTTCAGATACAGATACGCCCAAGGGACTTCAACGCTATACCAATCTCATTGGTCAGCGTGCCAAGATGCAAGGATTCATTGTGTATGATTCGAACGAATCCTTTTTTCCCATTTGTGCTCATGTTTTTTTTATTCTCTCGATAGTTTTGATTATGCGGAGGACTTCCCGGTAGCACTCAAAGAAATGCGAGGAGATTTGATCAGCGGCAAACTCAAGCGACATTTCCACAAGATTGAGGGAGGCATCGAAGAAGCTCCCAAGGCTCTACCAATGTTATTTTCAGGCGAAAACGTCGGCAAGCTGTGCGTGGACTGAGAATTGGATTCGGCCGGAAAGACTGACTTTTTTATTTTACAGAGTGGTCAAAGTTTCCGAGGACCCGGCTGTTAGATCGAAATTTTGAGGATGGTTACATGTGTATTTTCAATTGAACTGTCTGATTAGGGGAAGGGAGTTTTTGGGTGTATGGATGCATAGAGAACAATGTATTCACATCTTATCTTGCCATCACTTCAATATATACCTTGCCGAGACCTCATATCCTATACCTGAACACCTTATGAGTCCAATCATCCTCTCAGCGAGCCTTTATACTCCCCATTTATTGAAATTCAATACACGACGCACATTCTGCTTCCTCTGGAAGAATAACTGCAATCTCTTCAGCAGTAGGAAGATTATGAGCGATGTCAAGTCACTGCTTGAATTGGGAGTTGTCTTGTCATGCTCTGACTATGCAGTTGGGGAGGTCACTTTGAGACAAAAATTGTTAAGAGACGAAGTAGAAGAAGAACAGGAGGGATGATTTCAATGAGATTTGTGGCTATCCTCCTTGAACATCATCACTTGCGCTTGGCAGACCATATAGATGTGAGACTTTAGGATGAGCGAAAATAATTCAGAGCTGTGGATCTTTTTTTTCCAGAGCTGCTAAATTGTTTTTGTTTTTGTTTTATTTTCATTTTCATTATTTTTTCTTCACACATTTTATGTGGATTTATTTAGTGGTCAAGATGAGGTTGGAACATCCAACCTTCTGCATCTGTGGTGGGATTTTCTGCATTTAGGTCTCATGCTCCAACAACCCAGCCACCTCGCCGACTGGAAACTTTTTTTTTTTTTTTTTAAAAAATCATCTATTTGTAATGCGGGGCTCGATGGCAGTCCGCAGTATCTACACTAGGTATATACTTAAATAGGGGGGAAGTAACTGGGGCCTTTTGTTAGGTAGCATGAGGAGGGGACGTTGGAGATTGTGTACTACATATTTGTAGATACTTCTGATTGACACTGGGGTTTCTACAAGATATTATCTTGGAACGAAAAGGCTCTAGGATTGAATTTTAGGAACGTTATGATATATCATTGATGGACCTTCGTAGAGGATTTCATGACTGCTTGTGACGTTCACATTTGTATAAAATATGGTGTCTTGTCTCAACAAGGGCTTTTTGACATGGGCATGCATGTGGTTTGTTCAGAAAGAATCTTTTTCGGTATTCACCAGTAGGAGCATGGTTGGTTATGAGACAAGTGATTCTCGCGGTAAGAGTATTGGAGTGCCCTACATGCTTGAGCCAGGCTCCCCCTTTGATGTAGGTGGGGGCTATGGTTTCATCGTCATTGTCAAGGTCTAAGAATTGCTTTCCCTTGTAGTCTGAGGCCTGGAAATACATTTGCCAAGTCCTAATGTATGAATCACACTCATCCTTTCAGCTAAGATCCCAGGAAACTTGGCTGGGGTAGAGGGGGCATGCTGATTGGGATTTGGTTTCTTTGTTGGCAGCATGGTGTGGTGGCCACTTATTGTTGCTTGGGCAATCCCAGAACTCTATGTGATTAGCTGGGCTTTCTCAGAAGAAGTTTCTTAGTTCTTGTGAGATTGCAATGGTGTGTGTCATGAGTCGCCTTGACTATGACCAAAGATATGTATTTATAGAATAACAGACAAGGGAATTGAACTGGCAGCCTCTTGGCTGGTTGTAGAATACCATCAATGTAAATGAGAGCAAATAGCATACTTGTATAAGT
>Ga0153938_1000925_pt1 | contig 11955 bp, 10 predicted proteins | sample TSNY022MetaG_FD_104740 | JGI IMG/M metagenome (GOLD analysis project Ga0153938, IMG submission 104740) | Attine ant fungus gardens microbial communities from New Jersey, USA - TSNJ022 MetaG | ecosystem: Host-associated > Fungi > Mycelium > Unclassified | place: USA:New Jersey: Brendan T. Byrne... | reverse complement strand
GCCCTCAACTACCCTACGAACACTGCAACAGGAATCGCAGAGCTAACGATCTGTAAAAGTGCTCGATTCCGACATACGAGATGAATGCGATTGTGCAAGTCAGTTTCCAGTCGCCACATCTCTACTCCGAATCTGAACATTTATATATAATCACATTGATCATGCGGATCAAGTTCTATGTCCGGCTGTCCAGATATTGGTTTAAAATGCGACCCCTAGGCAAAACTGCATCTTAGAATGTCTCGCCCACTTACATCGATGTCCGACTTACCGTCCAACGCCACCCCCTACTCATCATCGGCGCAAAAAGCCCCGGAGAACCATCCGTTCATCCAGCCAGGTTCATCTGACAGTCGGTCACCTTGCCCGGCTTTGAATACGCTCGCAAACTACGGTTATATGTTAGTTCCTTTTTCTCAACTGCTAACCTAGGATCCGACCTCCTATCTCTAGCCAACGGACTGGGAAAGATATCAGCTTCTTTGAGCTTGTTAACGCCCTCCAATATGTTTATAACGTCTCGTGGTTTCTAGCTCTATTTCTGACGTTCGTCGGATTCTTAATTTCAGCAAAGTTTACTTTCTCTTCTCGTTCAAGAGATCGTTCAAGGTCAGATACGTGGATCGCCAAGCTTGTACCAATGCCTCGGTGGAGGATACAACTCGACTCGCTGTCGGCGCGTGGACCAAAAGAGATCGCACACGATGCTTCTTTTGTTCATCCTAATAGTATTCCTTCTGATAAACCTGATGGGTGGCTCTTGACGAATCTCCTATCGTTCACATCTTCATGTCGCCATAAATCCCAGAAGCCTGGACTTTCCCTTGTTGATATGGCTCAATATCACGCGAAAAGAGAAAGAGAGCTTTCTAATCCTCTTAATAATTTTCATGAACGAATTGCCCTAGGAGAGTGCGGGCTTGCTTGGGCTGTCATGAGGAATCGACGGGTTCCGATGAACCGTAGAGGATCTGGAGAAAGTACCAACTCAGAGAAAGAGGAGGTTATCACTGAAGAAACTCTCCAGGAATGGCTTGGGCGGGAACAGTTACCTAATGATTGGTGGGTTGACGGTGGTTCGAGACCTGTCAAACCCGTTGGTTTTTTTGAGGCACAGCGGCGGGCCGCCCATGTCGCTCATGTTATTTCAAAATAATGTTGCTCATTCTTGTGAAGAGGACATCCCTCTGAGAGGACAGCTACAGTTTGATTAGAGAGAAATGTTTATTGGACTCTCTTGGTGTGCGTTTTCACTTGTACGAATCCAATGCAAGCATTTTTCCCAGTATAGAGTTTATAATCGTAATCTGTTTACAGATGGTCCTGCTAGACATGTCCTCAGCTAATCTCGACTCTTGTCAACGTTGGATTCAAGTGCATGGATCCATTCTTCCTACAGACTGTTTTGGTTGCCTTTGAGCTGAGATGCATTGTTCGTAATACCAAGGCGCATGCTTCACAGTGAGGATTATCTTCCGCAAGTAGGAGAAAAGCTTGATTATATGCTCTTCTAATTTTTTTCTGTACTGTCACATAGTCAGGCCTTTTGCATTTACTGCATAGAATGATACTCCGAATACTTCTCCAGTTACGGGATGATGTATAACATCCATGGTCCGCTCGTTGTGTATAAACTCGGACCCAATCAAAGCTCATGTATGAGAAAGAGAAGATGTCGTACATCCCCAGAGTGTGTCGTGTACATGAAGCGATGATTAAGTAGCTGCTTTCGGCGAAGGTCAAGAACGAGAATAAAATAACGACGCCACTGAACCCGATGACTGGACTTGTGCCAATATCGGTAAAATTGTAAATCTCATGGCAAGAGCGCATGCGAACTGAACTCACTGATCAGAGTCTGCTTAGATCGTCTCGATGTGTCTTGGGCTTTATTTCCTCCATGGTACACCCTTTTGGATTGCAATAACAGTAGTTTCCTATGCCAGAATGCGCTTCTATCTCTGTTATTTTAAGCTCTTAATTGCTTGATGGTGTAGAACTGAGGTGGAATTTACCCATTTATGACATAGGCTGCCATTCAACCTACTTGATCAGATCCTTCGGGTAAATCTCCTCTCACATACTTTGTTCAACCAGCATGGAGAATATCGTTTGATTGTATCTTCGTGAGTCTCGAAGAAGACTAACTCTCTTCCCTGAAGAAACCCTCTGCCCTACTCTCAGCACACACTCAGAGGGTTCGATGGCAAGACATCCAAATCGAAAGAAGAACCACCAAATATACCAAAAGCGTTGTGAAGAGACAGGAACAATTGGTGGATGATGAATCTTTGGGAACTAGTGAAGGAACAAGTTATTAGTGGAATTGGATCCCTTCTCTCCCCATGAGGATATTTAACTTAATCACTGTCACATGACTTACAATACGGAAGAAAAAATTCTTGTGTTAACGTCTAGGTCTCGTCTACATCATAGCTTTAGCTGGATAGTGATGGTGAGAGATAAAACAACTATTTCTGGCTGCGTCATCATGTGCGAAGAAATTGACGCAAACGAGCTCAAAGGCATTCGATCTCGTATCCCTCAATCCGTCCGTGCAAACTTCACCCATTCATGACATTGCCACACAACAAAATAGTGTGGCTGCAAGAGCCCAGTGTTCTTCTCATCAGGTATAGTATTGTGCAGGTCGTAGTTTGAAAGCAGGTTTTAAGCGGACGATCTGGTCTGGAATTTCAAATTCATAAGATTTGAAGATCCGAACGGGTATTCGGATCCATTTACCCTTGATCAAGTTACTGAAATCTTTGCACTATCAGGTGATCTCCCGGTGTACTTTCTAAGGCAATGGAAGGGATGGTAATATAACCTTACTTGTTCAGTATTCCTATTCTGCAACAAGTGAACTAATGCTCATACGCAGGGCCTAGTCTGTAAGGCACACTGTTGGAGGTGCATTAACGGAAGGCGCGTGACTAGAGGAAAGCGTGGACAAGGTCTCCGAATAGATAGATGGGCATGGCATCACTGGTAGATCACAGGCCTAAAGAATTGTCGAGTTCTCCTCTACTAACTAGTAAAGGAAAATGAATCATTATATGAAGGTAGCGTAAAAAATAGAGAAGATAAAAATGGGATAAAAATGGATCAATTGACACAAATTAATCATACAGTATTTTTAGAAAGCTCATCCATGCCGAAGCTCGGCTCGGGATAGATGGCGAATTACTCAAGAAAATTTACATTCAAGTTGGTTTCACATTCATTTAGCCAGTCGGCAGAAAACCATCGGACACCGGAACTGGCCAAAGGAACCCTTCGATTGCTAACATTTTTTATATCTGTTCATGTCTTGCGAAAAATGCCTGAAAACCATGCTGGTTACTGAATCAAAGGAGGACATACGCAGTAGCCTCCGAGTTGTCAGCATCTCAATACTCCGTAGATAAGCCTAACACTGGAACCAGCAATCTGTGCTCAAGAAGTAGTCATCGGAAGTTTTTGTCACATCCACAAGGATCGCTACGGAAAAACCATTCGCATGACCATGCGAGGATCCCGAAACCAAGAGGCTAGGTCGCATCCGCTTCACCAGGTAGCAAAATATTGCACCTCGGAATTTTTTTCTATAAAAACCTCTGAATGGTCTCCCCTCATTGTCTGGACGTTGTTCTATTGCAATCCCCAAGTCCTTCCACGATGCTGTTTACTGCTTCCCTATCCTTGTTCTTCCTCATCGCGGCGACAGAGTCAGTCTCTGCCGTTCCTTATAACATCACTCGCCGCGCCGCCGGCACTTTATCTAATCTCTTCCCTGTTTCGGGGAGTCCGCGTTGGACGACACTCGCTGGAGCCCAAGGCGCACTCAGCTTGAGCAATTCGACCCTTCGTCCACAGAAGGTCACCAACAGATGCCCCTTCACGTACGAGAATTCACCTGATGGGGTTAATTCCCTCAAGGCACATTATCCCAAAGGCTCGTACAAGCCAAGCGTCGATCCTTGCGGAGGCGTATCGTTCTATGCTCCTGGTCCCGCGAGTGTTGATCTCACCACAGCAAAAGAGGCACTCTTCAGCTATTCCGTTTACTTTCCCGAAGGCTTCAATTTCGTGAAAGGGGGCAAGTTGCCTGGTCTCTGTGAGTGATCCTTTTTTATGCAAATCAGATCCAAATTGTTCATTGGTCGTCAGACGGAGGCGATGATGCTTCTACAGCCGTATCCTGCTCTGGTGGTCGCCACGATACCACATGTTGGTCTGCTCGCCTGATGTGGAGAACCGACGGTGCTGGAGAACTCTATCTCTACTTGCCCCCGTACGATGATTCAAGGTTTGCTGTGAACGAGAATCTCTGTAGTTTACCGAACTCGGTCTGTGACGCTACGTATGGCATCTCTGTGAACAGAGGATCCTTCACATTTGCCACGGGGGGATGGACAACCCTTGCGAAGCGTGTGAAGCTCAACGACGCTGGTCAGGCAAACGGAGAGATCGAGCTTTTCGTTGATGGAAATAGTGTCATCAACGTTTCCGGCATCATCATGCGTGATGCCGATGTCGGCCGCGTTCAAGGAATGCAGATCCAGACTTTCTTTGGAGGTGAGCAGGCAAGATCCATTGAGAGCAGTGTGCTGACGTCGACTACAGGATCCACGGTAGATTGGGCAACGCCGACAGATCAAGATGTTTACTTTGCTAACTTTGGAGCTGAGATCATTTCGACCCTATAATCTGTATTTGTATATGCTTTTGGGATTTGTAACCGTCCTGGCGACTCGAGGTATTGCTTGTCATGTTGATTTTGCATGTGCTTCATGTATATGTATATGTATTCTTGTAGGGCTGGCTATAAATTATCTATAAATTATCCAGCGATGGGAGACAGGAGACAACAGGCTGTAAAAGAGAATCGATGACAAATTGGTCCCTGATCACGTGAAATATGTTGTAAAGTTGTCTGCTCTTTGCGAGCGCTCTCAGTCCTCATTAATATCATGGTACCGGTTCAAATTAGGTTTCTTTCATGATTGTTAACAGAATGTCACAGATTCCTCCAACTGCTGCCCGCCGTCTAATGCGAGAGCTCGCTGACCTCAAGAAGAACCCGCCTGAGGGCATTCGTCTTCAAGCAAATGAACAAGATATGCTAGACCTAACAGCTATAATTGAAGGCCCAGGTATGCTCACTGTGACACCTACTCTCTCTCGAACCACCATTGAATTTGATATTATAGAGGGCACTCCTTATGCTGGAGGCTATTTCAGGGTCAAGTTTAAGTTCACAGAAGAATTTCCGGCAGCACCACCAAAATGTACGTTACTGCAGAGTCGTCCTGTTCTGTTCGTTTAATATCTGTGAGCAGGTTGGTTTGCAACCAAGATATTTCACCCAAATGTTTCAAGCGCCGGCGAAATCTGTGTCAACACGTTGAAGAAGGACTGGAAATCACAATACGGCGTTGGTCATATTCTGGTGACAATTAAATGCCTCCTCATATATCCCAATCCCGAATCTGCTCTAGACGAAGAGGCTGGGAAACTTCTCCTTGAAGATTACGAGAGCTACTGCAGTCGTGCCAAGTTGATTACGAGTGTGCATGCGACGCCGCGGGTCAAACCTGTCGAATTCGATGATCCTGCTCCTGCTGAATCATCTTCCTCCGTGGCTGCCTCATCCTCCAAGTCGGTCCCCTCTACTACTGCTATCTCAGCTCGCAGTGCTACCTCGGGCGCAAATACCTCTTCATCGTCGACCTTTCGTTCCTCGTCTTCTCTGATATCCACTCCTGGCATCATACACAAATCCACTTCATCAGCTCGGCCATATCCACGCAAGGCTCCCCTTGCTGTGGAAAAGGAAGGTACTGGGAAGGAGAAGGAATGCCTTCCTTCACCCTTGCCTCTCGCTACAGCAGATGCGAATGTCGGTGGAAACGTGGATCCGACGACTAAAATGGGGCTCAGTATTACAAATAGTGCGGTGCCAATCGGGACCACGAAAGCTGTCAAGAGAGCTGCGACAGGAAACACTTCTACAAATGCCGAAAAGAGGAAGAAGGCCTTGAAGAGATTATAAGGATGATCGTTCATTAACGATTTTAGTGGGTGTCTGTAGGTCTGTGTTACGGTGTGGTGGTGGACACTAGTATTTGTTTTGTTTTGAGATCTATCATACTGCATACTGCATAATTACATCCATCTAGCTAGGCCTACTCATTCTCATCCCAAGAGATTGTGAATGTGAAGATGGAGGCCTCTAATAGATCAGTAGTTTTGATGTATATAAGAGAGTCACACGGTACCTTGAGATAATTTTCAAAGAGAACAGTTACCGACTCTACTCAAACTCTACTCATACTTCTTTACAGGTTATCACAAACGTCGTAATATATACTATGCAGCAACAGTCAGCATCCAGTCCTCGCCGGTTCATCATTAGGACGTGAGCAATCCCTGCGTGCTGAATGTATTGGCCCATTAATCTGATGTTAGTACCGACGTATTACAGGACATGCGCACCAATGTATATGAAGAAGGCTTTACAGACATGCCTGTATGGTACAAGGTGAGTCACAGATAGTTTAAGCTAGTTCACTCCTTACACAACTATGTAGGAACGATTTCTTGGTGATAATGAGATAATTGAACAGCTCGTTGTGACTCTTCTCGGTTTTCCTCTACTCGAATAAAAACAGGAAGTCTTATTTCTATGATCAAGCACAACCAGACATCTCGAGTATGTTGGACGATTCACCGACCTTTCCGGGGTTGGTACATACGTCTACGATCACCAACATTTCCTCCCGGAGCATTCATACCCCTTACGCCAGTCCCACAAAGTTCTCCTTATCACATCGATACATCTCTCTCGTTTTCTTCTCGGACGAATCCTACCCCTCCCTCACCTTGTCAGCCGGAACTTGTCCAGAGAAGCCTGACATTCCAGGATGACAGCAGTCAAACAAGCATTCATTCATACCCACCTACACCGACCGCCACGCATCTCCGACCTCCCTATGCTACTTCAGAACTACCCAGGAAGGGGACAAGCACTCAAACCCAAATAACCCAATTTATTCTTGCGCCTTCAAGTGTCCCGTCAATGCAGAGCCCCATTCGGCAATCTGTCTTCTCCCGTGCACTTTCGGTGCTGAAGTCCCACAGCCCGACATATTCCAACTCGTTTACGCTTTCTCGTGTGCCCTCGAATACACCGCTGTCTCCTCCACCGCCTTACGCAATCAATTTACCTGCAACCGACGCATCTCGATCAACGGTGAATTTCTTGCCGACTCCGGCTTCGATTTCTGCTACAGCTACAAATGTGGTGCCATTACACACGCCATTGCTTGTATTCCACGATCAGACACCTGTCTTGACTGTGCGTTTATTGACAGGAACTTTGGAAATTGAAAAAACGGAAGAGGTGTTGCTAGGGGTTGACACAAGCTTTTGGATTGCTGTTGCTCTAACTTACCTAGAGTTTTTGCAAGAACGAGAGGTAAGTGTAGTTTTTTTTCAACTCCTGCCTATAATGACATCGAATCGAACATCGAACATTCTCAAACATTCTAGAGCTATTTTGCAGCTACAAATGATTAATAATCTAGGGCCCACGTATCGGGCCCCGGAGTAGCTAAAGATGTGAACAAAGGTGGAGATTAAAAATAGATGTATCTACGACGAACATGATATTGCATCGTAATGGACTAAGCAATTGTCTACTGTAGATCATGACCGGGTATAGCGCTGATGGGCATAGAAAAGGAGGAGTCTCACTCCTGCCATTTCATGTCCCTGGAATTTGAGAATAACACTGTGAGCATCCTCTACCTTCCTGAAAGTAATGAACGCCTTCCTCGTAGCCCGACCATCCGCATCTCTCACTGTTGTACTTATAAGTCTCCAGAAGCGTGAGCTTGGAATCAACACGTACTGAAATGTATCTTCGAGATTTGAGTGACGAATTTGTGGAGCAATGCGAGCAGCGAGGCTTCATCACCCGGGTGGGGATAATTGGCTATATAGACGGTATTATTGGGTTTTATGTTGTCGTGATCAGGAATCCATGCCCTTGGCGGGTTTTTGGCAAACTCCATGCGAACCAGCCTCTCCTTGAGCACGAAGGGTTCCTCTTGAGACGATTCAAACACTCGGTTTGCTTCTTCAGCGGAAGAAAATTCCACGTAGGCACGCCCATTTTTCAAACCCTTTGCATCCCTAGCTAAACCAGAGGCACGTATCAGCCAAGATACGGAAGCTCAATAATATAAAGACAAAACTTACGAAAATGTACTCCTTTTACGGTGCCATATGCTTTGAATAATTCGTAAATATCCTCAGCGTTGGCCCTGAAGTGCAAATTTGCAAGCCACAAGGTAGGGCAATTTTTATTATCGAATAGTTCAGATTCGACTCTAATCGGATTCGGAAGTCTTTCTCTGGCATTGAGCGAGCTTTCCCCGGTGCCTTCAGAGGTATCAGACTTGTCTACCGCTGGACAATCTTCTTGAAGGGTAGCATGAGACAGAAAGAAGGCCCGCTGGATTGTTGCAACGGTGTGCCTTTGACACTGCCTAGTCGGTGAGAAAAAAACGCGGGGGAAGAGCACAAGACGCGTTTGCTGGCGAAGAAGGTTGCAAAGCATGAAAAATTTGTTATGACCAAGGCGATGCCACTGGTTTTGTTTCTCGTCACGTGATGAAACCGCGCAAACACACTCCTGGCATCTCTTGGGTATGAGATTACACATAAAATATTATTGATCAACAAGCCTTCGACAAGCAAGTTGTCCCTTAAGAAAAAAAGAACAATTCTCTACGAGTATTCCAGTAGCCCAAAGGATTGCTTTCAAGAGTATCTTTACCTGGAGGTCCTCTTTTTTGACCTACAAGATGTCGGAATTGTATGAATGGATAGATGACGCATCTGGTTCAGGCCTGTAATCAATCACCAATACCACTCGTTTTTCTGGTCCCCATCTTGTAAATCTCCTCTGGACGGTAGGCAACATATGAGATAAAGCATAAAAGCAAGAAGATGTCTTTCATGCTAAGCACCAGGGTCGTCAGAAGATATTGAAAGAGAAAGTCCGCAAAAAAAAAGCTACCGCCTTTTATATACAGGTCTCCCACTTCGCCTGACGAATCTGATTGTTTGTTTACTATTGGCCAGCATGAGGATTTCACAGATCAGCCATACATTTGTCTGCCTGAGGAATCGGCAACCAGAAAACCCTTTGGAAGGTTTTATTTGCCGCCACGACCAGGAGACAACTGATCAGTGTGATTGAAATTGGGGTGTTGTGGTACGTCATTGGGAAGTCCCTCAATATTCTGACTGGATCATCTCTCCACCATACTCGGAACTGGACATCTGTTTTCTTTGCGAGAAGCACCATCCCCCAAGCGATTGTATTACGTAGAGTCCTGCTCGGAACAAGTACATTACCTTGCCTCATACAGCATGGTCAGGGCAAAGGAAATCGGTACAGCCACTCTGTAATAAGACATTGCCCCTCCAAAAAAATACACTCAACTTGAATCGTCTTTTGCAGTCTCAGTGGTATTGCCTTATGCATCGTTTCGTGAACCAGTATGAAGAGGGACCATTGACACCGAACCAACGTGCGAGTGTGGGCATGAATGCAATAATTCAGTTTACTCTTGTGTTTCTCTGGACAGATGTATCATGCTTCGGTTCTCATCTATATTGCTGCATTGCGAGTAGTGGAGGTAGCCATCAACATAATATTCATAATATTTTGACACCATCATTCACGCTATCTCGACTTGTTGTCGCCTCTACCAGGTGTCCTCGGCAGTTTGACCAGCAATGTAAGCTCGTAGCCTCAAGATATGTTATTCACAGTTCAGCCTCGACCTCATCAGCCTCAACCGGTGGACAATGAACTTTCTTTAAATGCCTGCCACCAAGTCATGGTTTCTTCTGCCAAGACCGTGCCCTCCATGACGGCCGTTGACAGTGACAATCTTGTCCAGGTACTGTAATTACACAGCAATGTCCGACTTTGGTATGAAGAGAAATTGATCCCACATGCAATCTTCAAACCTTGCTTGTCCTGTGGCCGAGTCTGCAATCAGACCGGTGGGACAACAGGCGATAACCATTGCGTTGTTAGAAGAAGATAGGCATGCAGGCAGTCAAGTACGCTATATGATTGTGTTCAGGCCCCTGCGATAGTACAAGCACTTGGCTGAAAGATTATTGATCAGTATCTTATCACCTGTTCATATTTTGCAAGTGATGAGCCATTCATAACAGTTACTCAATGTCCAGTCTAATCACACATGCATAAATAGAAAAACAAGTATTTGTTAATAAAACATACAAAAAGTTACATAATATTTATTACAAGACAAGGGATGCTGTTAGCTTCAGCTCCACTCAGAGAACGGAGCCTACTAAGCTCCCGACCCACATCAAGGGCGCATCACAGGTCACTGTGTCAAGATGACCCAACCGGGAGAAAAAACTTGTCCTTGCCATACACCCCAATTTGAGGTATATATCAAGGCCAAAGATCAACGAACCTTGTGATTCAGACATGTAACTCACCACACATGTGCTAATCATCGAAGCCACCAGACAACGATGAAGAACACCAATCAAAAAAGACCTACAGTCTGTGTATTCCTACGAAGAAATCAACCCTACCCAACAGTGCATTGTGCACAATATCCACCATGGCCGGCCCCCATATCATAACACCACAAGAGACTAATTATAGGACAATGATATGACGCACAATGTAGGCCCTGACAAGGAGCTCATGATACCATCCACCAATCACAGGGGCCGCCAGAAATGCCGCACACGTCGACAATTAGGAAATCGAGTTCTCAACCTACAAAGCAATTCCAACATTGGGTTAGTAAATTCATCACGTACCGTTTCGTCTGGAGCATCGAATATGTCAAGCACTGCCACAGCACCTTACCGAACACTCAACCTACAAGGGGGTACAAAGATTGCGTTAGTATGTTGACCACGCACCGTCCCATCGCAAGCGCCAATCATCACGTCGCCAGAGCATCTTGCTGCACATCGATCATTGGCTTATCACAGTGCGATGCCGAACATCCAACCTACAGGACGTCAGAACTTCATCATTCTAAATACAATGTCAACGTACCTCGTGGAGCAGAAGCAGAACTAATCCTGCCAGACATCGATTATCAGCCTCACCGGATCACAATGCTGGACCCCAGTCACAAGGCTGCCACAGCACGATGCCAGGCCTTCCTAACAGATATTAGACAAAAAAACCGACCACATCATTGTTACCAGAGCATTATGCCGGATGCCATTCATCAAATTGCCACAGCACAATCCTAGGCACTCTATCTACACGACGTCAGAAGCGTATCAATCAGTAAGTCATCCACTCACCCACTGTGTCATCTACACCATCCAGTAAGCCATGTCCGTTTCATCTACCAGACCACAATCCTGGACACCGTTAGCATGCCACAGCACGGCGTCTGATATTTCACCTAAACAACCTCAGAACTGAACAGAAAAGTTAGTCAACAACATACCACTGGCGCATTTAGTCACGTTTGACAATCGCCTCCCGACCTGGGAAGACGCGTTCACATAAACAGCAGACGACATGAAGCATGTCAATTGCCATCTTCAACCGCCGCTATGGCGTATACATGACGCCGGACAAATAAAAAGCTCAACGAAGGAGGCATAAGCGACTGACCGATACCAAAAATCCTTCAGCTTTTTATACACAAAAATCATTGTCACATTTATTTATCTGTCACAGGGGTACATTCGCGAAAACAATAGGACCCATGACTATGTCTGAGTCATGAGTCTGATGATCAATACTCTGAAACGTCTCAAGTTCCGTGTTGGAATGGACTGACCCACTCACACAGTGTAGGAACGAAGCAGGCGGATGATTATCCGTGACAGCATAAACTATTCGACAGCGGATGAACGCGTAACTAGGGTAGTCAT
>Ga0153938_1000917_pt1 | contig 12001 bp, 10 predicted proteins | sample TSNY022MetaG_FD_104740 | JGI IMG/M metagenome (GOLD analysis project Ga0153938, IMG submission 104740) | Attine ant fungus gardens microbial communities from New Jersey, USA - TSNJ022 MetaG | ecosystem: Host-associated > Fungi > Mycelium > Unclassified | place: USA:New Jersey: Brendan T. Byrne... | reverse complement strand
AATATCAATTTATGCCTAAAGAAGGTTTTACTAAGCTTTTTGAAAACATCTTAAACCATGAAAACATTACTTTAGAATTAAATCAAGAAGCATCATTAGTTTTAAATATTGATACTGAAAATAAAAAAATATAGTGGATTTTATTTTTATGAACATCGGGTATTAGGTAAGATTGATGAAAAATTAGTTCCAATTCCTTTTAATTTCAAGTCAATCGAATTATTATTTGAAAGCGAAAAAGCAGAGTTAATTAAGAGTGAATTAAAAAAAGAGTTTCCAGCAGAAGAAAAAGTATCTATCCTAGACTTAATTCATCATAAAAATAAGATAGTTAAAGAACTAGGAGAATATGTCTACGAAAAAGTATTTGCTAATTATACAGCCAAACAATGGGAAATACCAATCGAAGAAATTGATACATCAGTTATCAATCGTGTACCTGTCCTTTTAGGTTATGATGATCGTTATTTCCAAGATGAATATCAATTTATGCCTAAAGAAGGTTTTACTAAGCTTTTTGAAAACATCTTAAACCATGAAAACATTACTTTAGAATTAAATCAAGAAGCGTCATTGATTCTAAATGTTGATACTGAAAATAAAAAAATATTATATAATGGAGAAGAGTTTAATGGTAATGTTATCTTTACTGGGGCTATTGATCAAATTTTAAACTATCAATACGGACCATTACCATATCGTTCTCTAAAGTTACAATTTGAAGATTACGAAGCAAATTATTATCAACCAGTTTCAGTAGTAAATTATCCAAATGAAGAAGATTATACTAGAATTACTGAATTTAAATACTTATCAAATCAAAATAAAGAAGGATTTACAACAATTTTAAAAGAATATCCAAGGGCTTATGACTATAAAAATGAAGAACATACTCCTTATTATGTTATATCAAGTGATGAAAACCAAGCATTATACAATCAATATTATAATGCAGTAAAAGATATCAATAACTTCTATTTATGTGGACGACTTGCAGAATATAAATATTACAATATGGATGCAGCAATAAAAAGAGCAATGGAAATATTAGAAACAATCAAGTAGTAAAGGTGGTGAATATATGCCAGAAAATTTTAATGAAGAAGTAGAACCAACAGTTGAAGCAGAAAGTACGGGCGAAACAATTGATGAACAAGCTGATCAACAAGGTGAAACAAACGATGAACAAGCTAATCAACAGGGTGAATCAGATGATGAACAAATGGGTCAACAGGGAGAAACAGTTGATAATCAAGAATCAGTAGGAGAACCTACTCCAGGAGTCGGAATCCCTATCGATGCTATAACTACTGCTGCAAAATTAATCAAGATGTTGCCTCAAATAAAAATCTTTCTTATAATTGGAATCATTGCAATTATTTTAATAGTGATTGCGATATTCTCAAATAATAAGCGTTATGACTATATAGCACCAAAATGTACTAAAATGACAGTCTCACGTGCAGATGCGGATGAAGATGATGAACCGTTATCAATGGAAGTTGATGAATTTATTATAAGCATGATTTATAGTATAACAAGAGATATGAAAGATCCTGATTTTGATTTATATAATGCGCTAAATGTTACTATAAGAACCAATATTCAAGGAGGAACATCAGGGTATTGCGAATATATTATCAGAGATGATCCAAATAAATTATTTGATTTTGTTCAAATCTCACCTGATTCAGACGAATATAAAAAAATTGAAGATGATATCTTTGTAACAAATCAAATTGTTATGACAAAAAACGAAAAATATATAGAAGCTCAATATGATGCTTTCTGCTATGATGATATGGGTTTTGACGATGAAATTGGAGAATACTATATCTTAGCACAGCAAGGATTAAAAATACCTGTTACTTGGGCAGAAAATCATGTTAATAATGAGCAATATTTAAATTGTCCCTGTAATAAAAATATTGGAGATGACATTTGCTGGGAAGAAGAAACTGATTATGGACCAGATGATCAGGAATCTACCACTTATTATTATATTGATGGAGGGGATGGAAAAGGATTAAGTGTTTATGGAGCATACTACTTAGCTAGTGAAAAAAATTATGATTATTTTTCTATTCTAGAATTATTTTTTGGCGATAATATAGAATATTCTTCTAATGATAGCAAATATAATAGTTCAACTAAATCAACATGTAATTCAGGCGATATCGATGTATTTTCTACATCATTAAGTCGTTCACAATTTGTAAGTTTAGTACAGGAATATTTATCTCAATTCGATAGCGAAAAAGCCAGATTATATAGTGAGAACGCTGGAGAAATTTATGATTTAGGACAAAAACTTGGAGTGAATCCGGAATATATATATATTATAGTAACAAAGGAAGGAAAATGGACAGGTACTTTTGATGGAGGTCAAAATAGAAAATGTTATAATTATTATGGTTATGGAGTTTATAACGGAACTGCCTGGAGTGATTGGTGTTGGGATAGCCTCTTAGAAGGAGTTGAGTATATGCTTAATTTCTTTAAAAGAAAGGGATCTATGAGTGGTATTTTAGCTGTATATTCTTCTGTTGGAACATATTTAGCTAATCCTGGGACTTGGGATGATGGAGGTTGTATTTATTTAAAATTACCAGAAATTTATGGACCGAATTATAGTCGTTGTAATAGTTCATACAGATGTGCAAGTTCTAATGGTGGGACAGGATGTGTTCTGACTACTGATGCAGAAAAACAAGCATATATTGATTGGCAAAAAACACAGTATTTTGTACATAGAAAAAATATCTTTAAGATTAGTGAAGGAACATGTTCAAACAGTACAGGGGATTATTCAGGCTCGAGTGGTGGCCATACAATACTAACAGAAAGAATAGATAATTTCTTAACATCAAAAGGAACATCTTTAGAAGCATTTAATCGAAAAATATTTGATGCAGCTTGTGATAATATAAAAACAGGAGAAGCTGTTGCTGCCGTAGCATCTACAGCAGTAAAAGAATTAGGTAATTATAATAAAAAATTCCCATATTCTTGGGGTGGGCTACATGGAAAACCATCCTATTATGGTGTAGGAGCTAATTGGGGAGCAGGATATGGACCTGACTGTTCTGGATTTGTTTCTTGGGCGTTATACAATAGTGGATTCCAATATTATTTAAAAGGCGCTGTAGATTGGGCAAAAACAGGTATAAGAACTAATTTAGGTGATACAGAAGCTGAAATTGGAGATTTAATTGTAACAAAAAGTAAAGGAAGTTATGATCATGTTGTTATTATTGTAGGCATTGACTATGATAGTAAAAAATATAATGTAGTACATGCATCAGGTGCTGCTAATGGTGTATTATTTGGAGAGATATCATTCTCGGATTCTACTAGAGAATTAGTCAAAATGAAATCTTATTATAATTCTTTACCTAGAAACGAAGAATTTATTAATACTTATTGTGGAGGATAAAATGAAAAAAATAGCTTTAATTTTAATCTTATTTATTTTTAGTGGGTGTTCTGTAAATTATGATTTACATATTGGCGAAGATACTTTTTTAGAAGAAATAAATATGCAAACCGAAACAAAAGAAGAATCTGATTTATTAGCAAATGAGATTTTTCCCTTTAAGGCATATTTTTCAGATCCAGATGCTGGAGATTATCCTACTAAAATAGAAGGTATTGAATATTATGATATTATTAATACTTATGTAGTAAATCCAGCTTATGGACAACTATTAAATAGACAACTAAAATATAATTTTCCAATGAATAAATTTAATGATGTAAATTCAATCAAATCATGCTATGAAAAATTATATTTTACAAATGATACTCAATCAAAAGAAGTAGTTGTAAACACTTCAAGTCACTTCTTATGTATGGATAATTTTCCCTATTTGAATGAAGTAATTATAGCTATTAGTTCTGATTATCCAATTCTTTACAGTAATGCTGATTACATTCAAAATGACATTTATTACTGGGAAATTAATAAAGATAATTATGAAAATAGAGCAATTATTTTATCTTATAATTATAAAAATAAAAAAACAAATCAATCTCAAGAAAAAAACGAAGAGGATAGACCTAATATCTGGATAATGATAGGTATTCTTGGGGTATTTTTAATCGGTATTATTTCCTTAATTGTATATAATGTAAAAAAACAAAATGAAAATGCTTGATTATAGAAATGAAGAAAACTAAGGCAATATATTTGTTCAGAATATATTTGAATTAGTTTTTTTATTAACTAAAATAGATAGGTAAAATTCAAAATAACTTAATCATTTTTTAATAAATCAACTTGATTTTAAGTCTTTTCGTGGTAAACTTGAATTAGAGGTGAGTAAAATGAACGTAAAAAACATCAGGAAAGCCACAAGACGAGGAATATTACAAATAGCATTATTGGCTGCATTAAGTAGCTGTGCAAAAGAAAACAAAACTGAGACGAATAAGCATGAAACAACAGTTAGCTATGACACATATAATAATAAAATCGATATCTTAGAAACAATTAATAATGAAGTGACTTATGAAAGAAAAATAAATAGTATATCAAAGGCAGAATATCAATCTTCTAACGTCTTATTCTATGAAGTCGTTGGTCAATCAGCAGTTGAAATTGTTATATATGATGATACAACTTATTATTTAAATATAATAAATTTTCCTGATAATAATATTGAAAGATATCAAATAACTGAAGAAGAATATTTGTCAATTCAAAGTAATTATAATACTTTTCAAAAAAAATTTAATAGAAACAATTTAGATAACGAAATACAATACAATTTAAATAATTTTGAATTCTCAATTAAGATGCCTGAAATGAATACAAAAGAGTCTATTTCTAAAGAACTTAATTTTGCGATTGAAAAGAATACTTATCCAGATAGTTATAAAAAATATATTAACACAGCTTTAGAAATATCAACTACTGGAGAAATCACAAAACATTTTTTAATTAATCCAATTAGCTATAATGAGCATTTTGATTTTTATAGCGCTCAATTAAGCATTACTTCTAATACTATGCCAAATTATCAAGCTATACAAAATTATATTCAAGCCGATACAAAGAATCAAAAGATTGTTTTTCGTATCATTTCAGGAAATTTAGTTATTCAAAAAACAGCTAGTAATTCCCTTGTTTCTGAAATGACTTCTTTTGGAGATATCATAACAACAACATACAATCCTCTTTTTATTGTAGGAGAAACATATGATACTGATTTAATAACCGGAACAGTTAAAAAAACAGATGCTTATAGTGAAGAGGAAATTGCTTCTTTTGATCCAAATAAAAAAGAAGCAAAGACAAAAACAAATAAAACAATAAAGATCTTAAATAATTATGAGGAATATCAATATCAAGATTTTATCATAACGTTTTTAACTGTACCAGAAGGAAACTATATGTTTGTCTTTGATTTATCAACAAAAAAATTACTTTGGAATCAAAACATAGATGATAATTTACAAAAATCTATATTATTTCAAATTACATCGAACTCAAATAATATCAAGTTTTATCTTGATGATAGACATCCAGATGAATTAATTGATTTTGTAGAACCTACAAACAATACTTCACATGAAGATTATATTTCATTAAAAACGGTGATAGTAAATGCAATAGAAGAAGAACCGAAAATATCGACTGTAACGATTGAAAACAATACTTTTAAAGTGAAAGTGATTTCTAAAAATGAAATATTTAGTATGGGACAGATTGCTTCTAATGGATCTCAATGTTTTTTTTATAAAATAGATGATGGAACATACTCCATCGAATATAGAATATTAAAAAATAAATGTGAATTTTGGTATTCTGGACCAGACTTAAGTTGGACTGTTATAGATAATGGATTTGGATCTTCAGATAAAATTCAATTTAGAGATAATCAAGCCGAAAGAAAAATAATGCATGCAGTTAAATATTTTAATTATTGGGGGGAAGTCGATTTATACCAAAAGGATACAGAACTAATCATTTTTCCAGGAAGATATTTGAATGATAGAGCTAGAATAAGAGAAAAATAAATTTTCTTTATCACTTAATATAAAATATTGTTAAACGTGAAACAAAATATCTTTATATTCATAAAATAGAATAAATCAATAATATATTGATGAAAGAAGCAAACTAAAACAGTTTTCTTTTTTTTACTAAATGTAGTATAATATATTATGTTTATGGAGGCCTACATATATGAAATTTCGAGTTGAAGCTAAAGACTTTATAATATTTATTGTTTTTTGTTTATTTTTACTATATTTATGTGCGATAGCTGTCGTTAATTTTTCATCTTTTTCATTGGATGGAACCTTTGCAGGATTGAATCCATTACCAGCCTTTATTGGTGGAAACTTAGTTTTTACTTTACTTATGTTTGGTGCTGCTTTAGTTATGATTTTTAGCAGTGTATCATCTTATATTTTTAATCGTGATAAAAATGCAAAACACTTAATCGATTTTAGTCAAAAAGAAGAAAAAGGGTATTCTCGTTGGTCTAAAGAAAAAGAAATTAAAGAAGCCGTGAATGTTAAACACGTAAAAGCGATTGAATCTAGTGTTGAAGCTGCTGGAATTCCCTTAATAAATAATGGTACTGATATCTGGGTAGATGATGGAGAGTATCATAACATGGTAATCGGATCAACTGGATCTGGGAAAACAGAAACAATCGTTAAACCAATGGTTAATTTACTTGCTAAAAAAGGGGAGAGTATGATTATTACCGACCCTAAGGGTGAGTTATATGCTTATAGTGCGGAATATCTAAAACAACAAGGTTATAATATTATTGTGTTGAACTTTCGTGATACAGAACGAGGTAACACTTGGAATCCACTTACTTTACCATATCAATACTATAAAGATAAAAACATGGATAAATCTACAGAATTATTAGATGACGTAGCAGCAAATATTATTAAGGATTCAAAAAGCAAAGATCCATTCTGGGAAAATAGTGCTGCTGACTACTTTTCAGGGTTAGCATTAGGATTATTTCAAGATGCCAAAGAAGAAGAGATTAACTTAAATTCAATTAATTTAATGAGTACGGTTGGAGAAGATCGAATTGCCGCAAGTAATTATATCAAAGAATATTTTACTGCCAAAGGGGAATCTTCAAGTGCTTATATCTTTGCATCAAACACTTTTAATTCACCAACTGACACAAAGGGTGGAATTCTTTCCACATTTAGACAAAAAATTAGACTATTCTCTTCTCGTGAATTATTATCAGAAATGCTATCCTATAGTGATTTTGATATGCGTGAAATAGGACGTCAAAAAACAGCGGTTTTTATGATCATTCATGATGAAAAAACCACCTATCATAGTTTGTTAACAATCTTCATAAAACAGTGTTATGAAACCTTAATTGATGTTGCAAAAGAGAATGGTGGAAAACTACCATTTAGAACTAATTTTATTCTAGATGAGTTTGCGAATATGCCACAATTAAAAGATGTTGATTCAATGGTATCAGCAGCACGTAGTCGAGCAATAAGATTTACTTTCATCATCCAAAACTTTTCACAATTAAATGATGTATATGGTAAAGAAGTTGCAGAAATAATTAAAGGTAACTGTGGTAATTTAATTTACTTAATTAGTACCGAAATGGCAGCGTTAGAAGAAATCAGTAAAATGTGCGGTGAAGTAAAAAGTAAAGAAAATGATAAAACAGCTTCGACTCCACTGGTTTCGGTATCAGATTTACAAAAGCTAAAGTTATTTGAAGCAGTAATCAAACGACTAAGAATGAATCCATTTAAAACGAAATATACTCCAGACTTTGAAATGAACTGGGGGATCGATCGTAAGATTGCTGATTTACCTTATCGTGAAAGAAAAGAAATTCAATTATTTGATATCAAAACATTTGTTTCGGAAGAAAAAAGAAAGAAAATGCTAAATAGTATGGATGGAAATGGACCAACTGGTACGGATATGAATAATCCTTTCAATCCTTTTGGAGGATCAACTAATCCATTTGCAAACAATCAATTTAATCCAAATAATAATAATCCCTTTGCAGCGAATAATAGCAATGTTAATAATCTAAATAATAATCCCTTTAATAATAACTCCAATACAGGAATGTTTGGAAATACAAATCTAAATATGAATGATCCTTTTGCTCCTTCTCCACCAACTGGAGTTCCAAATGAAAATAAAACGGATGCAAATCCTTTTGGGAACTTCTTAAATAATGGTCTTGGTAATTTGTCTGATGAAGAAATCGATAAAATGATTGCTGATATTGATAACAAATTAAAAGCCTTAGAAGAAGAAGAAAAAAAGGAACAAGAAAAACTAAAATCACCTCAAATCGAGGAAGCAAAAATTATAGAACAACCTCCTATTGTAGAACAAGTCGAGGCAAAACCAATTATAGAACAGGAAATAATAAAACCTGCTGTAGAACAAATAGAAGTAAAACCGGTTGTAGAGCAATCTAGCAATGAATTACCAAAGCCAATTCAACCAGAGATAAAAACAGAAATAAAGGTTGAACCAACAAAAATAGAAAAACCAAAAGTAAATGTTGATGTTGATTCTGTGATAATGGATGAATCAATTATTACAGATGATGAATTCTTTGATGACTTTTTCATGGACGAATAGATATTCGTCCTTTTCTATTCTAAAAATTCTGCATATATTAAAATGGTGATATATATATGAAAAGAATAAGTCTAAATGAATATAATCTAGGAATGGGAGCGCTAATTGATCTATCTGATCCAATTACTTTTCAAGAAAATCAAATTGCCGGAAGCAAAAATATTCCTTATCAAAAACTAATGCTTTATTATAAAGAATACTTAGATAAAAACAAACCTTACTATTTATTATGTCAAAAAGGTTTACATAGTAGCAAAGCTACTCAACTACTTGAATATTTTGGCTACGATGTTACACAAGTGATGAAATAATCAATTCTTAAGAATTGGTTTTTATTTACACTTTAACCGTACAATTATTCGTGATATAATAAGCATGGAAGGTGAATTTATGGAATATATTATTATCGCATTACTAGTAGTATCAATTATTTTAAGTATCATTAATCTAATAAAGAATAAATCAAAAAATGACACAGAACAGTTAGGAAGATTTGAAACCAACATAACGAAAGAAGTCGGGGACTTTAAAGTTGATTTTTCAAGAATGATGCATCAAGATTTTGAAACATTGAATGAAAAAATTGAACGAAAATTAAATTATATTAATGACAAAGTAAACCAAAGATTAGATGAAAACTTTGAGAGAACTAATAAAACCTTTAATAGTGTTTTAGAACGTTTATCAAAAATTGATGAAGCTCAGAAAAAAATTGATGGCTTATCAACTGATATTGTATCTCTACAAAGTATTTTAACTGATAAAAAAACAAGAGGAATCTTTGGAGAAGTAAATTTAAATTATATTCTAGACAATGTCTTTGGGGCTAACAATAAAAAACTATATGATACGCAAGTAAAATTATCTAATGGTGCTATTGCTGATGCTATTTTATATGCTCCAAAACCACTTGGCACCGTGGCAATTGACTCAAAATTTCCGCTTGAAAACTATGAAAGAATGACCAACCGTACATTATCTAAAGAAGAACGTGATATTGCCTTAAAACAATTTAAACTTGATGTTAAAAAACATATTGATGCCATTGCCGATAAATATATTATTATTGAAGAAACGGCAAGTGAAGCCATTATGTTCTTACCAGCCGAAGCTATTTTTGCTGAAATCAATGCCTATCATTCCGACTTATTACAATATGCTTATAAAAAGAAAGTATGGATTACTAGTCCAACTACCTTAATGAGTACATTAACAACCATTAGCATGATTATTAAGAATATGGAACGAGATAAATATACGGAAGTTATCCATCAAGAATTAAATAAACTAGGAGTTGATTTTGATCGTTATAAAGAACGTTGGGATAAGTTATCTAGAAGTATTGATACCGTAAGTAAAGATGTTAAAGATATCCATATAACAACTGATAAAATCACAAAACGCTTTGATTCTATTAACAGTGTCGAATTAAAAGAAATAGAAGAAGAACAAAAAGAAATAGTTGTTAGTTAAAAAAAGGACAATCAATTTACACTGATTGTCTTTTTTTATCGGAAATAAATAAAGATAAAGATTGCAAGCAATAAACAATAAATTGAAAACTTCCAAAGTTTTCCTTTTTTTACCCATTCACTTAGCCACCTATAAGAGAATAAAGTAACAATTAAAGAAACAATCATTCCTAGAGCATAGGGTAATACTAATTCACTGATATTAGGTAACTGAATTAAATCAACAACCCCAAGAAGCATGCTTGCAAGACTAACTGGAAAATATAGCATAAAAGTATATTTTAAACTTGTTTCCCGATTTAATCCGCATAATAAACAACCAACTAAAACTGAGCCACTACGACTAATTCCTGGACATAACGCAATTAATTGAATAAAACCAATAATAATAGCATCTTTATAGGTAATATCATAATCTTTCTTACTACCATTCATTTTTCGTACTATAAATAAAGATGTAGCTGTAAGCAAGAAAGCAAAAGCTAAAAAGTACGGCTTTGATAAAGCACCTTCTAAAGTATCTTTAAATAGTAAACCTCCAATTCCAACCGGTATACTACCAATTATAATTAGCATACAATATTTAAAGTCTTTTTTATGTTTAACCATCTCTTTTTCATTTTCAGGTGTTTTCTTTCCAAATAGATAAGTAAAGAAACCTTTTAATAATTTCCATACATCTTTTCTAAAGATAAATAGAATTGCTAAAAAAGAACCAAAGTTTAAAACAATTTCTAAATTTAAATCATTAAACATATTGGTATTAAAGATATTTTTAAACAAAAATAAATGTCCACTTGAACTGACTGGGATAGGTTCTGTTAACCCTTGAATTATCCCCATAATAATATATTGAATCCATTCCATAACATAATCACCTATTAAATTATATAATAAATTTCTGAATTAAGAAATAAAATGTTATAGGTAGGGAAAAAATGATAAAGATAATTTTACTATTACTTGGCATAAGTATGTCAAGTGCTGGACTATGTTGTATCTATTTATATTTAAACTTACTAACAATGGGGTATAGTTTTTTTGAATTTGTTAATTTTATAATTAGAAGAGTAGAATGTCTTCAATTTCTGTTTGGAATTGGACTAATCCTATTTGCAACGAAAGGGTGGCTAAAGAGTGAGTTTTTATTACGACATAGAACTAAATTTTAATGAAGAGAGGATATGGGAGTTTTATGAATGGGAAAAAAATGATGTACTAACTCACATCAAAAAAATCCCTTTATTTAAAGTAGATTCTAATATTTTATATGATTTTTTAGAATACCAAATTATTTTAGATAAAGAATTTTTGAGTAGTATTAAGAAAAAAACAATTACTAATAAAGAAACAATTGATTATGCTTTTATTATTAGTGATGGCAAAAATGCTCTAGCCTTAGAAAGTAATGATTTAGGAAATCTTGTATGCTATAGCAAATTAACCTTAGAAGATGAAAATAATTTAAATGAAATTATCTTTACGATTAAAAAAACCGAAATTAATTATCAAAAAGAAGAAAAGAAAATAATTGATCATACTTTAAGACAAATCAATTATGAAAAAAAGATTATTTCCTGTGAATTAAATACACTAAACGACAAAAAAGATAAAACAAAAATGCAATACTTATACTATGAATATTTTGGGGAAATTGATAGTGATTTCAAAAAAATGTATCAAAAACTAAATCAATTATTAGAACAAGAATATGATGAAAATTTACATCACATTTACGAATTAATCAAATTATCATATTCAAATGTATAGGAGATACCATGAAAAAAACAATCCTTATTATCCTGACTTTATTTTTTATTGGGTGCAGTAATGCTAAAACTGCTCTAGAAATAACTGATGAATATTTTAAAAAATATCAAAGTCTAAATAATTCAATTTTAAATAATTT
>Ga0153938_1000914_pt1 | contig 12014 bp, 16 predicted proteins | sample TSNY022MetaG_FD_104740 | JGI IMG/M metagenome (GOLD analysis project Ga0153938, IMG submission 104740) | Attine ant fungus gardens microbial communities from New Jersey, USA - TSNJ022 MetaG | ecosystem: Host-associated > Fungi > Mycelium > Unclassified | place: USA:New Jersey: Brendan T. Byrne... | reverse complement strand
GAAGAACCTGAATACACACCAAAATATTATCCCAGGATCCAAGCCCTTCCCCCTCTTTGTCATGTTCCACCTGAATCTCCCACAAGACGGGCTTCTCCCCGAACTTCGAATCCGCTGAGTCGATGCCTCGCGTCCTCCTTTGTTCGGGGTGACCCCAAAGACCAGTCTCTCTCCCGAGTTGCAATTGGATCCGCCGCCAGCCGAAGACAGCTATCATGGCAACAGAGAAGACCCCGATGGCAAGGAATGCAAGTATGAGAGGCGGTGAGCCAACAGGAGACTGAGGGCTGCCTGAGCCACCGCCATCCGACAAATCGACCTGCTGGGAACTGCTTGTGCTCAATATCAAGGGGACTATTGACATGAGGAGGAGGGTAGGAGTAGTGGTGGTAGCACACGGACAGGGACATGGAGTTTAGCCCTTTCCAAGCAAGAATACTTCTGATCATTTCTTTGGACACCTGACCTCGGAGTTTTTTTACTTACTCAACGGCACAGATGAGTAATGAACAGTCTGAACAACCGATTTAACCATCATCTATCAGATGTAAACTAATCTGATATATGAATTATAATCTACAAAAATACATGAGTAACCTCTCAACATAGCTTTTATCTATATATCCCTGCGCTTCATTCCAAGCCTAGCTTGGAGAGGTTTCCTCAAGAAACCTTCGCGTATTTCCATCTAGAACAAAAATATCAGGATTCGTACCTGGACAAAAATACCATTGGAACTTACCACCTGACCAGGATACTCCAGTTCAAAATTGAAGTGGCGTGTGATGGAAGCGATGATCATAGACAGCTCCATGGCAGCAAGATTACGGCCAACGCACGCGCTATGATGGGCAAGCTTGGGTTTTGGATGTCCATTGACAGACTAGGGAATGAGGTCACTCACCGAGGACCAACGGAATAGGGATTGAAAGCCTTGCTCATGGAGGCTTGATCACGTTCAAACCATCGCTCAGGACGGTACACCTCGAAGTCTTCACCCCAGATCTTTGGGTCACGGTGAATTGAATAAGAGGGGACGGAGAGGATAGTTCCCTCGGGGAAGTGCTGGCCCAAAACCTCCAAACCACCTTCAGGGACAATGCGGGGGAGGCCAATACCCGATGTAGAATGGATTCGAAGACCTTCGTTAATACAAGCTTCAAGATAAGGGAGGCGTTTGATTTGCCCAGAGGTGGCAACAAGTTCATCCTCTGTTCCGAGCTGTTCGTCAAGTTCCTTGTGAAGCTTGTCCTGGATCTCACGATTAGTAGCAAGGTGATACAGGATGGCGGAAGTAGAGCTTAGAGGTAAAAAAAGGGTATGAATAATGATGAGACAAACGGAAGGATGAAGCTTACTTGGACGTAGTATCAGAACCGGCGATAAGAAAAGTGAGAGCCTCGGCAGTCAGCTCCTCCTTGCCCATAGGGTTTCCATTAGCATCGCGTCCACTCTGCAACTTGCTCAGAAGATCAATACGATCGGTAGGACTAGCCAAACGTTTGGAAACGGCAGCAATCGCGATACCAGTGACAATTTTAGCACTCTCTGAACCTTGAGAAAAATTGGGAAGCTTGCGAGCAAGAGGACGCCAACAAGGTGGAATGGCACTCATGGTTAAGTTAAATTCACCACGGCTGTTAAAGAAGTTGATAACAGGGATACCAATGGTGTCATCTTGTGTAGCCTCCTTCCCATAAGCATTCAGCATGCTGTTTTGGTTCTTGGGCACAAGAGCTATGTCCTTCGCAGCTGAGAGCATGCCGAAAGGCTCACCGAATGCGAGATCACCAATTATGTCGAAGGCAAGATAGTTCATCCCTTCAAATGAGAGAGTGAATATGAGGGTTAAGCAGCAATTTCAAGGCTTACATGGTAAAACGTCAAGATACAGCCTTCCATTCTTTCCTTCCCATCCACCCTCACCGTCGTCACCAGACATCCCTTTGACTGCCTTTTCATATAGACGATCCCATTGATGGAAGAGCTGGCTAATGTACATTCGGATCTTAGGCTCAAAGGCGACAACACTCTTTTGGGAGAAGATGTGGGAGATGATTTTGCGCTTGCGGGTGTGCTCACTCCTATCCCTGACGTTGAAGAGACCGCGCTCAATAGAGACGAAAGCATCGTAGAATTCAGACTTGAGTGCTCCATTTCCATGACCGTAGATGGAGTTGAGCGCTACAGAGTCGGCAACTGACACGTGGTTAGGAGCAATACGAACGATTGGACCTAATGCAACCAATGCACACTCATATTCGTGATTCAAAGAGATGGGTTACCCACCATATTTCAAATGACAGCCGTGGATGACTTCAGAGCGACGCCCCTGGCTAGAGGTATATACCAACCAAAGGTCGGTAAATCTCGCCATGAACGGACCTGGGTATTTGCGGATGTCATTAGGGTCCACAAGCCATGGAACAACATAGCAGAGGAGGACAGCGGCAGGAATGGTCAATAGGAGTGTGGAGCTCGTGACCAGATTTTGAATGGTGTCTACAATCATGGGGAAGAAAAAAGGAATTGATAATTATGAAGAACCCTAGAAGGGCTTAAGTACTATTCGCATGCATTGAAATAGTTTACCGTACCTTGTCTTTTTAAAATTCATGGGTCTTATCTTCGGACACAACCACACTTAGTATCCCTATTGATTCTAAATTTTTATGAGAACATGAATGAGAACACATATGACATACTCAGACCAATAGCAGAGCACAAGGGTCACTGTTACCTGGAACTACTGTCAAATGGGTAATCTGATGAAGAAAGATTCTGCCTTATGTCACTTACAGCTGACAGGTGCTTGTTGTCATACCAGAAGCTCTACCGGATGGATTGAGGGAAACAATAAGTGAGAAGGTGGTACAAAGGGGTTCAGTTGCTGTGATCAGAGGCCTACTCGACTAACAGTGGAGAAACATCCCCTCTTGCCCTCTTGAGAAGATCTGTGTTGGATGATCACTGTGGCATGTCGGTCCTCTAATTGGATGCTTCTGGAACCGGTACGATGGGATCGGCAGCCCCACTTGACTGATAGTCAAAAAATACTTATATTTTGCTCATAGTGTAACATCGTAACTGGAACTCAGGACATCTTGAGTAGCCGTGGGGAGCAACACAGAACAATTTGCCTGTCGCTATACTAAATGCAGAATAGATGATTCGGGAAACGTGCATTCTGAGAAGAAGTAAGCCAAAACTCGGCACGGCACCATAGTGCATGTGTCAAAAGTCCTTTCTATGGGATAAGCTCGAAAAGTAAGCATATGATTCTGATCAACTAAGAAGTGGAAGACTAGCCGCGATTATCAACTACTACTGACAAATCAATGACACTCAGGAGCGGCTCCTTTCCTCGCATATCCGGTCCCCTAGTCCGCCTGCACCGGTGATCTTTAACCCAATCAATAATGAGTAGTGACAAAGTATTCAGGTACCGGTGATGTCACACGTTGCACATGCTGCGGGAATCAAAACGGGCAATTCAGCCACACCGATGCTATTTTTGGCGTTCACGGAACGAAACCCCTAGCACTAGGATTGCGATTGTTATCAACCCGCGTGCCGCTGCGCGTAGAACTTTCCTCGCGAGCACTGGCAGATTATGACACTCAAAAGATACCCGATGGCGCTCTCGCTTCATCTAAACTCCCGATCCTTTATCCAAATTACTGGCTGTGAATACAATATAACTCAGACGTCACCTAGGTGGATAATTGACTGAGGGTAAGGTGAGGGTATCTACTGTATGAGTATGTGCCTGTATTATTCTTCCGGCTAACCTTTGAAGCAAAGGAATTTTTCTGTAGTGATGATAAAGAATGGTAATAGAGTGCGCGGCTTTGATCCGACAGGCGGAAAACGCCAATTTCAGCTAGTATTTTTGCTGGAATTTTGAACATTATCATCTATCTACTAACATCTTCAATAAATTTAACTCACGGGAAAGACTAACTTGACCTGGCTTGATGTTTCCAAGGACACCTATTCACCGAGATATTTCTCAGGCAAGGCTGTCACAGCCATTAGTCCGGACTTCAATGCTCATCCTCACTTCCGATGGCACCGGATAAACAAATTGGTAATTTCTCTAGCCCTTTCAGCAACTGGATCAATTTCATGTCGGACACTTTGCCTAGCCAACGCCCAGTCCTCGAACAGGGCAGTTCTTTCAACTCACCTACAATGTGATGTGCCGTGCACCAAATATCCTGGACCTTTTTGTCTTGTAAATAATAGTCTCGATCACCAGTCGAGAATGATTTTGACATGGTTTATGGATCTTCAGCGTTTTTCCAAGGCCAATCAGGACCCTGTATGCACATAAAGCTCAAATTATGTGGCGGCGTGTAAAATTGGAGAGTCTAGTCATCAGCCCCTAGATCCCAGTTTCAGTCCACTTCATCACTCATCTCAATATTTACTTTCAGAATCCCTGCTCTTGCTCTTTCAATCGCCTAAAGGACCTCCGCAATGTTCACTCACTTCTATTTCAGTTTTACTATATATGGACTTGAAGGATGATTTGATTATAAACCTTCACACTCATATATGCTATGCTACATCTAGGAGTTCACCCAGGACAGCCGTGGAAGAAGAACTGCCAAGGTGGCCCCGAATGTTCTACAAGGGATTAATATGGGGAATTGGACCAGTGGGCACAATCCTATGGCCATTGATCTATTGATGACTTTCAGTGTCTGTCCAAAGCCAAAGAATGCAATATCCCTACCTGTTTATGTGACCAATAGTAATGCGTTTTGATATGATCAAAATGGGTGGACGACTTGAATGCATCATTGTTCCAGTATAGCTTGCGCTGCCAGCTACTCTCTGTATGAGTTATAAAGTTGCAGATTCTCATAGATTAAACTTCCTCACAGATCGATAGCAGGATATCCATCCCGAATAGTACGCAAGTTACATTTGAAGTGACCAACGTAAACAGGGTCGAAACGGACCTAACAACAGGACAAGATTCCTTCAAACTGTAAACTGAGAGATGATAGTACGTACGATAGTGACCCAGAGTCGAATGTCGGCCTCTGTAAGCTGATTGCCGACAAGGTAATCTTTGCCGTCGAGTAGTTTTTCCAGTTTATCCAGTGTGTTGAATACATCATTTACAGCAGATTCATAGGCTCCTTGCGCTGTAGCAAATCCTGCCCTGTATACTCCATCTGCGGGATCGTGGTGTTAACACGGATTAGATATATGTTGTGTAATCATATTGGAAAACCAAGGCGGTGCAGGTTACAGGATAGCGGAGGACTCACTGTTGAGATTTGGATAAATCCACTCGTTCATTTCATCAATTTCCGGTCGGAGCTCCTCTGGATACAAGTCAATAGCAGCCTTATCGGCAGGGACAAGGTGGTTGAATGCTGTATTGAAGATGCGAATAATCTCAGAAGATTCATTATTGACGATGGTGTTGAGCTTCTTATCCCAGAGGACAGGGACTGAAAACCTACAAGTATGATTAATTATTTACCGTACAAAGCATGAGAACGACAGATGAGACTAACTTTGCGCCATAGTCAGGCTGTACCTTGAGATAGAGGTCCTTAATGTGGTTTGCCTGGTTGAGTGTGTCAGAAGTCGCACCAGGGAAGGAGTCAATGTTGGCAAATGGCCAGCCTTGAGAACCCATCCTGGGAGATACGACCGACAAGGCTGTGGAATGAAGACAGGTAAGAGACCCAGGTGAAGTCAAAGAAGCGAAAAGGTAACGCACAAATGATGCTCTCGAGTCCTTTCAACTTGCGCACAATAAGTGCTCTTGTGGCCCATGCTAGAATATTTGTTTAATCGATGTAGCGATCTCGAACTTACTAAACTCACGGCACGCATAAGAGACATAGAGATGATAACGGCCTGCCAGGTTGTTTCAGTATAAGCCATATCAAACTGAAAATTACTATGGAGAAGTACCGGCTTCAGGTTCAAACTTTGAGCCGGTAGCAATGGACGAGCGGAAAGTTGAATCCAGACGCTTGTAAGATCCATCCTTCTCCGATTTCATTTGTGCGATGTCCGCGTGATCAACGTCCGGCTTGGAACTCATATTGCGACTGAAACCTGAGGTGGACGATATGGGATGGCAAACGAGACGTGATAAAGATACTAATCGTTGGCGAAGAATCGCAGTGGAAAAAGAAGCGCACGGTAGTAGCAGCTTATTTATCGGCTGGTACGAAGACCCCGGTACCAAAGCACGTGCAATCTTACCAGTCCTGTGGGAGAGAGAGAATTTTATATTTGTATACCGCAACAAGCAAGCAAGTGCTAAGACGCGGCGGGTGAGATACATAGCGGTACACTCCTGACTACACCCGAGCTTCAGGGGAGGTCAACCAGAGTTATTCTAAGTTGGGTGTGAATGTTGGTGAAGTTTTATTAGTGCGAGTTCAAACTCAGATCCTGAAAGAAGATAACTCTATTTTAAGTACAGAGTTCTGGGTAAATAAAGTAAACTAGCGATAAATGCAAAATATTCACCTCAGTTCTCTTTCTGGAACTGAGGTGCAGAGCCAGCTATCTTCCTGATGACAAAGATAATTGATAAGAGATATTCACTGATCAGTGATAGGAAAAATTTTTAAACAATTTATTACGCGGTGTACGAACACAGTCCGCGGTAGTCTACTGACTACTAAGGCACAGGGCCTTGGCCAACACTATCACTACAATTGGGCCAGGCTCTGTACTACGAGAAGCGACTGGGCACAGATACGAAGGAATGGGAAGAAGGCTGTGAGGACATGTGTTTCGCTCGGGAGGACCTGTTCTGAGCTAGGGATGGTGTCTCAGGGGACACGTGGGAAGGTCGTCGTGGGTTCACGGAGGTTTTCTGGGCGTTGGGAAGGCAAAAACAGATGGGTTAGAAATGAAGAATTTGATAAAGTCACCTATGCATGAAGATGGAAGGGAAGCTTGGACAATATCCACGTGAACAAGCATATGTTTCCTGAGGGAAAAACCTGGCTCTATACTCGCCTATTGGGGCGTGGTTTAAGATCGCTCTAGTGGCTCTTGCACATAAGGAGATGGAGTGGCCTAGATAGGACATCCACGTGCCCCCCTTAGCGTATGCTGGGGTAGCTTCTCTGCGCTCCGTGAGGAAATTTCTTCCTCGGGTTTTACCCCTGGAGAATTATGCTATCCATTCCTCCAGGCATGCTTTGCTGTTCCTCCGGCTCAGAACGTCAAGCGATGTGCTCAGTAATAAGAGATATGAGAAGATTTGAACAACAAAATAGAAAGAAAAACATAGAGCGCACTCTCAACATAAAGTAGTTGGGTCCTCCGTAGGGTGATGTAGGTTGGAGATGGATGGATGTACTAGCATGTAGTGATAGGTGGTTCAAGGACGTTTAGCAATGAAATTCAATGATTTTGTGTCAGCTGGGTTCGGTCTCTATGAAGTCCGTAAGAGGCCTGTCTGTAATGTGGGGTGTGAATTGTGTTGGGAGAGAGTAGCCGTTCTTCGTTAAGACCCCCGAGTTTTCTAGGAAGAATGTCATAGCTTTTATGCCATCCTTGGTGCCGAGGAGGCCAGGTAGGTATAGCATTTGTGACACTTTGCGTAAGGCAGTACGATGTCTTTCATAGGTAGGGCGGGATTGGATGTCATGTCCTCGTGTCTGTATTGGTTCGCCACATGGGCATGCTGGGTTTGCTGAAGGGACGAATCTTCGGTAGTATCTCCCCGAATAGCTGTGTCCTGTTCTGTATTGTAGAAGTTGTTTAAATAGCTCTCTCCTTCCTGCTAGTTCTAGGAAGTGAGGTGTAGGGTGAAAGGACGGTGGTATGCGGTTTGCTGTTGCCCAGCTGCCTTGTTGTGGGAAGGAGTTCCTCCATGAAATGTTCCAGCTTCTCTTTAAATATTCACGTGCATGTCGGATGCTGTGTGTAATTGTGGGCTCTGATGATGAAGGGAACAGAGCCACTTCTTTGGCTAGCTGGTCTGCCCGTTCATTTCCTGGGATGTCTGAGTGACCTGGGCACCATGCAATTCTGAGGGTGTTGTCTGAGTTCTTTTCAAGCCATTGTAGCATATGGAGTAGGCAAGCAGTTGGCCTTGACGTAGTTTTGGGTCTGGGGCCGTTTTGATAGCTGAGATGTTGTCTGCATATATATGGATGTGATGTATTTTGGGCAGAGATTCTGCCTCCATGATTGCAGCCCTGAGGCCCACTACTAGCCCAGGTAGCTCGGCGTCATATGCCTCCCATCCTCTGCTTGAAGGTTTCGTTTCCCTGATGGAACCCTACTGCTGCAGCGCCTGTTCTTCGGAACCTTCGGCCTATTGTCCTCTGTGAGCCATCGGTGTAGACTATGATGTGACTTGTGGAAGTCTTGGGGGAGGAAACATAACGTAGGTGTTCCGATATAGCTTTGTCTTTTTTAGTTGACTCGTGTTGGATTATGACCCTATTATGGTGATCAATGTTCCCACTGAGATGGCAAGTTAATACTATCAACAAGCGGCAACAGGGAAAACCGGCTCACCAAGAATGTTCCCGTTACTTGTTAATTTGTGCATGGACGCGGCAAGTTTCCTATCATCCCAGGTCAAAATCGATAAACTCCTGCAACAGTTCGTATGGTGTCAAATAGGATTTCACCACTAATAGTCCTATTTGGAAAGCAGGCTGCACAGCCACTCAATTCGTGGACCAAAAATAACACTATCACAAATTTCTCTTGCTGCTGTGAGCAGCCATTCATCCTCTCTCTATTTCGATCTGCAACGATGACAAAGTATATCATTGTCTCAGGAGGTGTTGTAAGTGGCATTGGGAAGGGTGTTATTGGTACGGTCTTTTGTAAATCAGCCAGCTAGCTCATCAACTCGTTCTTAGCTTCATCCACCGGCCTTCTCCTGAAGACAACCGGTCTGAAAGTTACCTCTATCAAAATTGACCCTTATATGAACATTGATGCCGGAACGATGCGGCCAACTGAACATGGTAAGGGGACTTCTTTGCCCAAGCCCCATCAAGTCTTGAACATCTATCGAAGGCGAAGTATACGTCCTCAACGACGGCGGAGAAGTAGACCTAGATCTTGGAAACTACGAGCGGTATCTTGATGTTACTTTGTCGAGGGACAACAACCTCACCACAGGAAAAATATACCGCGAAGTCATTGAGAAAGAGGTCTGCCACTGCAGTCCATAAAACGACTGGGGTGCTCATTGTTCTGACGTTCACAGAGGAAGGGAGAGTATCTTGGAAAAACTGTCCAAGTATGTATCAAATACGTTCGCTTGCCTGGAAGACCTCATGATTACTATTTAGATCGTCCCTCACATTACCAATGCGATTCAAGATTGGATGGAACGTGTCTCAAAGGTGCCGTCTGATGATACTGATGAAGAGCCGGATGTGTGCATTGTTGAAGTGAGCTTCACAGGCTTGTATTTCTCTGGCTAGATGGCTGAGTTCAACACTAGCTTGGAGGAACAGTTGGAGACATTGAATCTGCCCCCTTCATCGAGGCAATGCGCCAATTTCAGTTTCGTGTAGGATACGAAAACTTTGCCCTCATTCATGTATCCCTTGTCCCGGATTTGCATGGAGAGCAGAAGACGAAACCAACTCAGACAACGGTCCATTCTCTCAGAGGACTTGGCCTCCTTCCCGACCTTGTTCGTCTATCCGTCATCCACCTTCATTGTCTAGCACTCACTTCCCGCCCAGATTGCATGTCGCCTCTTAGTACCGCAGCCTCTTAGTCCATCTACAAAAGACAAAATATCCATGTTCTGTCACGTCAGCACTGAACAAGTTTTCGGCGTTCACGACGTGTCGTCCATCTACCACGTCCCCCTCTTGCTTCAGTCCCAAGGGATCATAGGATATCTCCAGAAGCGTCTACGCCTCGACAAGATCAATGTTTCCGAAGCTATGCGTGCTCAAGGGGAATCACTGGAAAAACGATGGAAAGAAATGACCAGTCGGTACGCATCATGATTTTCCCTTATACGTTCCCACTTACATGTCCATAGTCAAGAACGACTTTTTGACACAGTATCCATTGCTCTTGTTGGAAAATATACAGACTTGAAGGATTCCTATATGTCCGTCATAAAAGCGCTTGAGCACTCTGCATTTCGCGTTCACCGCAAACTCATCATTTATGTTGGTCCCAAGTAATTTCTTGATCAATAGTTTGCTTATCGTTATGTCAGTGGGTTGAATCATCGGATCTTGAATCTGAAACACAGGAATCAAATCCTGCAAAATATCACGACGCATGGCGTGCCCTCGTCGGTGCAGAGTCAGTGTTTTCTCAAGTCCAATATGATCAGCTTCTGATGTGTTCACAGCGGCATCCTGGTCCCTGGTGGTTTCGGTGTTCGTGGGACAGAAGGAATGTTGCTTGCTATCAAATATGCACGCGAACAAAATATTCCATTCCTTGGAATTTGTCTTGGTTTCCAGCTGGCCGTCGTGGAGTGGGCCCGAAATGTACTGGCTATTCCAGGCAAGTAATGAAGATAGCAATTTTACTGTCTGTTCATTGTTGTGCATGCAGATGCAACCTCGGCCGAGTTTAGTCCCAACACCGGAACTCCCATCATTGTTTTTATGCCTGAGATATCACGAACGCATATGGGCGGTACCATGCGTCTTGGCTTAAGGCCCACAGTCTTTGAAACTGGTTCTGAAAATTGGTCCAAGGTTTGGAAGTTGTACGGTGGTAAGGGGAAGATTTGGGAACGCCACAGACACCGTTATGAAGTGAACCCAGAGCATGTCGATAGACTCGAGCATAGTGGGTTAACATTCATTGGAAAAGACGAGAAAGGCGAGCGTATGCAGATACTTGAGTTACAAGGTGTGTCCGACCTCGACTTACAGTAAAGCTTCCCATGCTGAGCTCTTCCGGGTCATCGTCCAGATCATCGTTTCTTCGTTGGTTTACAGGCTCACCCTGAATTCTGCACCCGTCCTCTGAATCCATCCCCTCCTTTCCTCGGACTCCTTGCTGCGGCATCTGACGGGACAATCTTTGAGGAACAACTAGAATATCAACTCACTAATTTTAAGCCACCACATCCTGAACACGCAATGGTGAACGAGGCTATTTTGAGAGATGAGACCGCCAAGACAAGAATAGCCAATGGAATCACAAACAGTGAACACGTAGACGATCGTGTGATCCAAGCTGTCAATAGCGATCTATAAGGATCTAGATAGAATCCTAAACTGGTCACAGCGATTTGAGCACAATCGTATATATACATAGATTATTATCTGAGCATTATCTGAGCACAGTTTGCCTGAACTCGGGTTTTTGAGGGTCACCGTCTACCTTAGCTGTTTTGCTACGAGTACTTATTCGTGTACATTTACCTTCAACATAGCCTCATGGCTTATGTAGCCTGAGCGAATGGCTTGTCCTCAAGCCTAACTGAGCTATCACGAAGAAAAGAGGTTTCCTTCCAGCGGTGTAACTGGGGGATCAACTCAACTCTGGTTAAGATCAAATCCTAACTGCCAGGATGACGAAATAAAGTGACTCGACTTCCAACGATATTAATTGTGTGTTACCTCTACAGTGGTCTTTTCAACCTGAGTTGTTTATATAGACTCAAACTTAGTGTAATGAAGCCGATTCTCAGTGATCCCCTAACAAAGAGTGCAATAGAACTTTCTAGAACTTGTTGAATGGATGACGTATACAGACTATCTATAGCACGTAGATCATTGCGCTCCACATCAATGATACATACTTCCAGTATATAAGACTTAATCTCTAAGGCAAGAGTGTAATTGCTTTTCTGCCTCTTACTGGAAGAATACCACCCAGACAAGAACTAGGTGAGTTAGCTGGTGCATTAGCTCGCTTCCTCTGTTTTGAACTGTCTATTATGGTTAGAAGAAAGAAGATTTGGAATCAAGAAAGCGTGAGAGATATTAGTGTTGGAAGACTGAACACCACATCGTGTTCCCTGTTTCTACTACTGTATCATGGTCGTACGTTCGCGACAG
>Ga0153938_1000908_pt1 | contig 12058 bp, 12 predicted proteins | sample TSNY022MetaG_FD_104740 | JGI IMG/M metagenome (GOLD analysis project Ga0153938, IMG submission 104740) | Attine ant fungus gardens microbial communities from New Jersey, USA - TSNJ022 MetaG | ecosystem: Host-associated > Fungi > Mycelium > Unclassified | place: USA:New Jersey: Brendan T. Byrne... | reverse complement strand
TCGATGAAACTTTCAGCATGGTGTGATATGACGCTTGGAAAAGGCAATTCTACTTTGTACAAGAATTCTTGCCATGTCGGTACATCTGACAAAAGTCATGAAATGTCTTAAGTATATATGACCCAGCAAAAACGCACCAGGAAGTCCTTGCTTCATCAACGTCCAGTTGCTACATCAAAATCGTTCAGGCTTAAACAAACCTCAATCATAGAATAGGCCATACGAATCCAGCTGTTTCTCTGCCTGTAAGAAATACCTTCCATCGGTGAACAGAAAGGCTTCTGTAAGTGTGATAACCGCACATCCTGGTCATATATGTCAGTAAACAAGGTGATTCATTATATCAAGAAACATACCGGCGGACCCGTTGAATCCAGAGATGAACGCTCTTCTTTCATCACATTCCGCCAGGTATTCGCTTGAATCTAGTAAGATCGTGGGTTCCAGATCACCGAGAGAGAGGAAGATCCAAGCACTCACGCTGGTCCTCACTTGGTACAACATATGCATCAACGTTCACATCGCCTTGTCTCATCAACGTACGGATGTTCTGTAACCGCGATGTCGTATCAACCGTATGCGTTCCTTTGGCACCCATATCTTCCTTTTCTGTTACTTTTGTAATTGTATTTATGTGAGCACTTGAACAAAACCTTTTTTTCAAGCCTATGTCCCAAGACGATGAGACACGAGAAAGAACGATAGATGTGGGAAGACAATGGATTGAATCAAGAACACGGGATATTATGAAAGTCGACGAATGCCTTCTGACACCTATACAAATACGACCGGTATATCTCCACATAGCCATCCCCTTACTTGGTTCATTGATTTTTGGACACGAACAATTTGAGAAAGTGAAAGAAGATTGATAGTTTTTAGAGCGCTCAACATGTGACCGCTGAGTTTCGGCGAGATGCTCGGATCTCTTTTCTTTCAGAGTGTGCATGTCCTCTTACAATCCTCAGTACGACGCCGAGGAAGAGCACATTATCTATCTGCTTTTCCGCAAACTCGAACAGGTCTGTTTTCTTTTAAATGCAGTCGCCTCATCCTCAACCTTGCGTTAGCTACGCGAGGACAAAATTGGCCTAGACAATACCCTTGAGGCTGAGTCAAAGCCCCATGTGAGCTGCCTCACGCGTAAACTGGCAGCGTTGCGGGAGAACAATGGCTCTGGAACAACTGGTATTAGCATATCTCCTGAAGCCAGACTGACCTTTCGTTCCCCGCCGGAGCCTACTTATCTGTCCTTCGAAACCATGCTCGAGACGCTCAGACAGGAGAACGAGCGGCTCAGAAATCGGCTCCTCAGTGCAGAAAGAAATTACATTCGTGCAATTCACCTTAACGACATCTACCGTGAGGAACTCATCGACCGTCGACGCAGGGTCCGTGTTTCTGTTTCCACTTGTCTATTGGATGCAGACTGACGTGATAGCATAGCTGGGTTTACCTGTCGATGACCTTATAGGACATCATTCAGAGCCTCTGTCGCAGCCCGTCTCAAGTGCTACCTCTGTTAATTCCATCATTCACTACCCTTCCCCAGGACCATCACGACCAGTGACAAACGGTGTCCCCATACCCCGTCCTGCATCACAACTATGTCGCCCCACCCATAACAACATTTCTGAAACTAGTACACCATTCTCGCATTCGCCTTCATCAGCGGACTCCCCGTCGCCCTTCCCGTTCTCTCCTGTCGTTCCAACAAATCCAGCCAGCTATATCAGCGCAAATACAAGTATAACGAGTCCTGGCTCATCCGAATCTTGGACTATCCATCATGCCATGGTAGCTCCTCAGACTCTCACTTATCCATCTGTCCCACCTCCTTCCCTCGCTTCTTCTGTCGGTTCCCCCACTATGTCAACACTTCATCAGAATGGATACTCTCCTCTTGAACCTGCTAGTAGACGAGACTCTTTCACGCGGAGAGGTAGCGCGAGTCGTGTCGTTGAATCTGCAAATCCTTGGATTAGTAACCCAAGTGGATCCACTAGTCATCGCGTGGGTCTTGAGCGTGGCGGCAGTCGTATTGCAGAGACCGGCCAGTTGGCACAGCGGAGTCGAGCAGGCAGCCTCAAGTACAATTAATTAGAGCAACGGTTTCGTTGAGCCTGAATACTAAGATATACAAGAGGATAATTGTTGCTTGTTAGTAACTTACTGTATCATCCTAATTTGGAATCACATTGTTAGGCTAAAACATATAACAATGGTCGGGAGAAGTTATCCAAATTAGGCAGGAGGCGCATCACTACGTGTGATTTAATTTGGCGGGTTGCATGCGTTGCATTGATTGTTCGGGAGCGCTAGGGCGGGAATGTGACTGTATGTGACCGCTCCGCGCCATATAAAATGAAGGTACATTTCTACCGTCAACTTCCAACTGCCATGTCGTATTTTTATGAATCAACTGCTGATGATTATTCCGCCCCTATTGATAGTTTTCCCCTGTGGGAGACTGTTGAGCATGAGCAAGACTTAACTCTGTCGTCTCAGCAGCAACAGTCGTCCGAAGAAGAACAGCCATCAAAGTATTTGTCGTCTTCAATTTTCCAATTCGTTGACCTGGGTGACAAGCCACTTGAACTTGAACGTGATGATGCCAGCAATACCAAGATTTCTACTCCACAACAAGTGACTGAAGCTTCTAAGGTTATACGTTCTGCACGTTCGAAGTCCCAATCTGCAAACCCTTATCAACATCCGCGAAGTCCAGCCCCCGGCTTGAGTTCTTCTGGTCCTGGTTCTGGTATAAGAAATGCTCCGAGGCCATTGAGATTTGTTCACCATAACCCGATTCCTCCAACAACGCTGTCATCTACATTGTTCAGCGAAGGAGTTTCTACTTCTACATCTGTGACACCATCTGCTAGACATTCACCTGTGATGAGCACTCCTGGTTCTGTTGACGGGTATGAAACTCTTTCTGCTACCCGTGATTTAATTTTTTGTTCTCATATCACTCAATTTGGGATCCGAAAATGTTGGCAGTACTCTACTTGCACAATCCCAATTGCAACAATTTCCATCATTGCATGCCCCACCGCCGCAAAATTCTTCAATCAGCCTCTCACAATCAACATCTAGTTCGTTGCAAACCGAACAGCATAAGAAGAAATACCTGATCAGAGCCGACACCCACTTTGAACCCCAAACCGGTATATATCTCATTGTTTTAGAACTTCCGGGTGTCGACAAGAAAGACATGAAAATATCATTGGTAACGGCTCGACATGGTAGGATAAGATACCTCAAATTTCGGGGCATCTTGGAGTCACCATTACCTGTTCCAACAGCTGAGGTGTTGAGTTTATACCCAGAGTTGTGCAAGAGGGAAAGGAAATTTGGGGAATTCTCAAGAACATTTGTTGTCCCGCCTGATTTGAATGTGAGTATAATATTCTTCTAATTTCTAAAGTGACAATGGTTGATGGATCCTCGTCGTTAGCACGAACAAATTCAAGCTGAGATGAACAATGGACTTTTGACCGTCAGAATACAACTCGGGCTACCTACAAATGTTCAAGAAGATGCTCAAGAAATTCCTATTAATTGAGTCGAGATAAAAAAACTGCGTTCGAACATATGTATCCACTGATTGATTTACATAAATAGTTCTGCTCTCGAGTTTATCGTTAGTTTTTCCCTACTCTTCTTTTATGCACAAGGACATAGTTATATCCAGTCATGCTACTTCCATACGCAGTTCTGCCTCCAGTAGATCTAGTGATAGGGGTAGTCTTCGTTTGTAAAAAAAAAAAAGCATGAATGAAGAGTACTGATTTTGTAAGGGCATTTGTAGGAAAGAAAGTGAAAGATAATTTCACAGAAATGTTTGGTCGCATAACAACAAGGTATGGATCCCCCAAAATCACTCGGAACGTCAATGTAGAAGCGTTTGGTAGTATCTAGAATTTGAAGCGGTTCACAACGTCATATCCTCTGTTGCTTGTGAGAGCGGTCAACAGCACTCGTTGTTCTAGAGCCTCAGAATCGAGATCTATGTACAACAGTATGAGTTCCTTCCCGAATCGAGCAGAGATGAACCAATGGCCTCCTGGTATTAATCTTGTTGCTATACCTTGGAGAAGCAATGTTCAAAATCTGGTCCTAATCCAGAATCCAGGTTCTTTTTGATCCAAAGACTGCTAAAGCACACATTCCTCGAGCTCTTCCGTAGGATAACTTGCTAAATGCACATCAGCCCTAGTAATGTCTGGTTGACTTTCGAGGATCATCGCTTGATATAACCACACCATCTTCGACACGGTCATTCGCTGCAGTAGCCTGTGGACCTGATTCAAGATGGCTTTATGAAACTAAGCATCCGCACGCGCCGCAAGGTCAAGATATCAGTGGTTCCCAATTACTTGCGTATCTCTCTTCAAGAAGAAGCTCAATGGGAAGCAAGAGGAGGTGTCGTCGTGAACGAGGAATGCCGGATGGCGATAACATAATCACGAAGTCTATCTTGAACATCAACCTCCAAACTTCCCACGCCCATTTCTCTCCAACAAGTCGATTTCGCCTCGTCGCATCTTAGCAATGGTTTACTTGTTGGGGTATATAAATGTCTCTTTCAATTGAGGATTGTGATATGGCTCTGTGCTTAGTCTCATCGGCAGAAGGACGAGAGAGAAAGTTGACAGCAACGTTTTGTGAACTCGACCTCCTGACCTGTGTCGTATAGTCGAAAGTACTGGGAAGACCAGACAATGAGAGGCACGTACTATTTGTCACGCACAGAATCGCACTCTGATATTCATTGCAGTCAAGGTCATACCACTTTGTGTCGTATACAACAACATCGCCTTGGTTTCAAAACCTGCTACATGGAAAGGGTGGAATGGCTGCTACTGGTATATCAATATATCTGTTAGTATCGTGATCACAGCTGAACTTGTAGCGCAGTTGTTACAATGCATTCTCGCGAGTCAATGTACGTATCGGCCAAAGGGAGTCCACGCAGAAGTGGTCGATCTCCACGGTGAAAGTAATCGGAGTTCAGGTTTCTTGGATAGGTACACAGAAATGCCAGATATACACATCGCAGCACTCCTTTGAATGATTCTCTACTCTGATGATCCTGATTATCATCTTGACGCATGTCCCAAACTTGATCATATCACTACACCTGAAGACGAATTACGTTTCCCGCAGGCAGCTGAGATAAAGGCAAGTGTTTGAAACTGTGCGCTTTGGTACAGATGCTCATCACATTGTAGGATGACAGTTAGTTGAGATCCCGAGATACATGTGGCATCTGTCGTTTCGAACCACCTTATCGCCGGAATATTGCAGACAGTGGGAGGTGTCAACCTGCTGCGAAAAGATCACTGCTCGCAAGGCAGAAGTTGTATTATGAACGGGTCCGATAGCAGACGAGGAAGCTAAAGCTGTGCAAATTATATCCAGGAGACCTCTCAATCTCACACCATCCTTCATGCACAGTGCGATTTTCTGCCTTCAAAAGGAAAGTTGGAATGGGCTGTCAGGCTGGCTCGTCAAGCGGTCAATTGTGCGCCTAGTGAATTCATCACTTGGGAAAAGTTGACGGATCTGTATATTGACCTCGGTCAATACGAGTTTACTCTAAATTCATGTCCCATGTTCACAATCAATGGTCAATACATGCATCATTCCCTACCTGCTGCCAAGATTCTCCTGCCATCGCACCGTGCAAAAACCGAACTGCCAGAGGGAAAAAGGAGGCACAAGAGACGCCATCCGTCGGGCATGCAGAAAATATGGGAACGAGCTTGTGCAAGAGAGTACGAGGGAACGGGGATACAGAGACCTGTTCAAACTGCGGCTAGGAAAGAGAAAGGAGGATCAACTGTGTTCGATGCTGCAGTTGGTTCGACAGTAGAGGCATTTTTCAACAAGCGATTGTCGAGACGTGGTTGGAGTTGTTTATGGTTCTGTATGAGGTATGTGTCTTTCCGCCTGCACGCCGCTCGTCCTGATCAGTACAGATACATGCTCAGGATCTCCGCGTGTGGACAATTCTCCGCTGAAGTGGCTCATTTAAAGACTCGACTTGTTGCGTGTTGCAATGGGATAGGACATCAAGGTTATACCATATCCATATGGAGGACGCGTATCAGCGGTGTTTGGATACAGTCGGGTATGTACATTTTGCTCTCGCTGCCTCCGTCTTGTGCTTTCCCGTACCCATCTGGTTCATCATCGACCTAGGTATTCACACAACCCATAGATTCAGAGGACAATTCAAACTGCGATGAGGGTTGCTGTGTGTCACTGCAGAGTACACTGAGATAACCGTGCGTTCTCTCCTCCCTTGCCTCTTGCGAGTACAATTTGACATTGTGGAGCAGTATCCTAGTCCTATCGTGTGGAATTTCTTTCAACTTGGTCATTTGCATGGGTAGTGTACTTCTCATGTCCTGCATCTGACTCATGCAATACGGCTAGATCGATATTTTCGATGCCCAGCACCAAATTTGTAGAGATAAATAAGACGGGTGATACATAGCAAAACATAACAGGTCAACTGTGCAAGTCCTTTTGCAAATTTGCAAATTCTACTTTAATAGAATTGACCCATGATGTTTTGATATGTCTCATTCGTCTTATGCATCTCTAGATAGTTTTGTGCCTTGGATGTCAGGGCCAGTATTTCTCTCTCTTTGGATCTAGCATGTACTAACCAATCATTGCATAAGTGAGATTATTCTGTAGTCCTAATTGCAATTGCGATTGTACTAGCATTTTCTTCCATATTTGACATGGCTGAGAAAATTTGCCGAAGCTCCAATTTGATACAAACAAGATCTTTACAAGATCTTTTCAATGTAGTAAAAGTATGTTAGGGCTTTGGACAAAAAATATACTGCAACATTGTTGATGTTCTGGTAATGCAAATATCACATAACAGACCCCAAGGCATTTTCAGATGATACACAAGAAGATATGCTTAGGCCTAAGTGCTCTGGAGGCCTTTTCTAAGTATGTGTCAATGGGCTCAAAATTCATTGAGATATCAGATCACAACCAGATGCTAACTCACTGATTGGTTGATATCTCAGGAATACCATGTAACAGATATATGCTTCAACTTGTGTTAGACAGTACTCATCAAAGATGGTATGCTGGAAGCAGTGAGTATTTGCTAAGATACAAGCACCTTGACGTTATGCCATAAGAATCTTATTGATGAGAGATAGAATAATATGGCATTGAATGTGTAACTCAGGTTACTGGTCGAATCAGAGTCTATTAGTCCAATGTTCCCCAAATCGTCTGTCCAACAATCTCCCATTTACTTCAGAGGCTTCATAGGCTGGGAAAGAAGAAACCATTCCTTGGATTCTTAATCTCACTTGTGCAATACTAATTGTTCATTACAAGCTAGATCCAAAAAGAAAAAATACTGGCCCTGATACTCAGGGCACAAAATTATCTAGAGATGCATAAGACGAGTGAGACATACCAAAACATTATGGGTCAATTCTATTAAAGTGGAATTTGCAAATTTGCAAAAGACTTGGGCAGTTGACCTATTATGTTTTGCTATGTATCACCCGTCTTATGTATCTCTACAAATCTGGTGCTGGGCATCGAGGCAGGAATATCGATCTAGTAGTATTGCATGGGTCAGATGCAGGACATGAGACACTACCCATGCAAATGACTGAGTTGAGAGAAATCCCACACAGTAGGACTAAGATACTACTTCACAATGTCAGATTGTACTCACAAGAGGCAAGGAAGGAGAGAACGCACGATCATCTCAGTGCACTGTGCATAGCAACTCCTATCGGGGTTTGAATTGTCCTCTTGAATTCATAGTCGGTGTTAATACCTAGATCGATGATAGATCAGACGGATGCGGGAAAGATAGCGGCGGCGAAAGCAGAATATACATACCTGGCTGTATCCAAACAATGCTGATACGCCTCTTCCGTATGGTATCCTCAATATAGTGGGTCCCAAGTCCAATCGAAGTCGCGGACGAGACCATACTCGTCGATACATTATCATCTACCCGCCGGGGATAGGAAACAGTCTTATCTTCGTAAATCACCATACATATTGGATATCTCACCCATTCACATCTAACGTAGATGTTTCTTGTGTGTCAGCCCTTTTGCATCCGATATTCTTCTCCATGACGGATACGCTGCTCCATGCTTTCAAAAGCTCGTCCCAGCCAATTTGGGGGACTAGACGTGTGAAGAGAGAGTACGCCCGGGGTTTAGAACCGGAAAGGCCTGGTGCTGGAAGGCATATGAATGCTGAATCAGCCTATCATTCAATCAATGAATGGAATCAGCGATTTCCCATTCGACCAGACGGCCTCATGAGTCACGAAAACTCTTCCCAGTCCCACAACTATCCCAAGCTCGGATAATTGAGCGGGTTTACTGTCAATCCATGGTCAGAAGAGGCTGGAGGCTGATAATTAGAAGACAATTATGTCAATGGTTGAATGCTGCTAGTTGCAGAACAGCGATTGTACGACTCGTAACAGACAGTCCAATCCTCTACCTGTAATAAAAGCAGCTATGGAGATTCATCATTGAGCTTTCCAATGAGTTCTGAAGATAAACACAACAAATTAAATCTGCTAATGGATGGAACGAATTGGCACTCACTGGCAGCATAGCTACAACAGTTCTATTGACACGATTACATCACGTGTCATAGTTTTTTTTGGATTTCTATCAATAAAGTGCTAAGATACGGAGGGCCATACTAAACCTGAAATTTTCGCCTCAAAGCTGCTTGACGATGGAAAAAAATAATCTACTGCGGCGCGGATGTCTAGCGCAGGATATCCTCGACAATACGTTGGATGATGTACAGCTCGATAGGCTACCCGTAGAACTCATCATCGATGTCCTGTTGCAGCTAGACATTCCTTCCCTCACTTGATTCCGCGGCCTCAACCGCCGTGCAATGCAGCTTGTCAACTCAGTCCGCCAGTACACTACAATCATCAACCATTGCCCTAACATCATCCGCGCCATTGTCAGTATCCAAGCAGACGCTTTTGACTGTGGTACACTGTACAGAACCCTTTGTACAACCCGGTGGACCTCTGTGGTGTATCCAATAGGGGATACGTAGTCCTTGAGGTATATTGACTCAGAGACACAAAACATAGATGTAAAGGGAAGACATCAGACCCTGCATTTGGACTCTGGAGCAAAAGGCAAACTCTGTAAAAGTGACCTGATGGTAGATAGATCCAGAATGAGACGCCTAAGTGATACGGGAGAGCAAGGCAGGAGACACTCAGCTGAGGCATTAGTATTCCTCTCGCGCCCTGGTCGAAAAATCCAGGAGAATCATCTTCTTTAACCATCGTATCTGTCAGTCGAGGCGTGATCACAATTTATGGTGTGTGAATCAGTCTCGAAACAATCTTAACCCAACTGAGCATGAAAAAAATATTTACAGCTAAATTGCGAACGGCTGAAATATGACTGAGAATTCGCCCGACTTTTTTAATGATACCAGGCTTGAAGCGATGATTGGGGAGTATAGAAAAGGGAAGTAAACTGAATACAAGTAAGGATATGCGTGGTTTTGAGTCCAATATGATATGGATCGAATTGTCAGAAAAATCAAATTCAGACAAAAACCGAATCAGGTCAAGAGTCGGCTACCGAGTCCTGCACAAGCTCCCTGGATGGGTGATATTGGCTTGTATGCAGGAGTTGACATTAGAATGTGTTGCGGATGGGGTTACTTATCGCGTATGTTTGAGACATGGTTCATTGGTCATCATTGGGCCCTATGAGCACTGCACTTGATATTACCAGTATTCTAATTACAATCATCCTATGCATATAGATAAAAAGATGAATATATCATAACAAGGGGTCATATACATACACTGTGTAATTCCTTCTTTTATATAATACAAGGCGCCCAGTGTCCTCACTGTATGCTATAAGATCTGATCTGTACATGTGAGGCACCTCTACGATGCTCTCAGTGACATGGATATGGGGTTGCTCAATTGAAGCCATGTCCCAATCATAATCCACCAAATGAATCTTACTAAACCTGCTATCTGGTCCTATGATAGCTCTAGATAGTCCTACCATAGACAAAGGCAAATTTCCCGGATCTTGTGAAGCGAGAGGTATGATACGGGATTCTTGTAGGTTCAGATGCACTATTCGGACCGCAGTGATATAAGTGTATCCGAAGAAAACAATGATCGAGAATTCACGGTCATGAAAAGAGCGAAATATCGTATAATCCATCGGAAATTTCTCCAGATCCAGAACATGAGACGGTGCCCACGAAGCACTTTCAGAATCTTTGACATTGGGGATGGGGAAGATCGTGATGCTTTGCTGGCCCATGAGAGCAACTCTATCACAGGGAAGTACTTCCATCGCCAGCTAACGGGAGTGTGGATCAGCTGCATAGAATGAACGATGAAACACGTACAATGGGAACATCTGTCAATGTGAAATTCACCGTGATGGGCTCAACTGAGTCTGAATCTGGTTGGGTGTATTCCAAGGCTGGCATTTGGAAGGACATCCCAGGGATGTAACAGTAACGGGAACCAAATTCGGGATACTTGAGTTGAATGAAACGAGTTCTGTCAAGGGTCGCCTTCCACTCAGCACCTGGGAACCTTCCGTGGAAAAATCGGAAAGGCTCTGCAATTAGTCTGGCTGCTGATCCATGGCCAGTCATTGATACTGTATAAACCATGACTCGTGTTCGTCCACTACGTGCTTTGTATGACCATCAGCGAGACTGCCGTTGTCAGACTATCTGCAGACTTACGTGATGATGGTTCAATAAAGGACGGGTTCCACAAAACCACTCGGAACGTCAATGTAGGAGCTTCTGGTACTATCCGGCATTCAAATTCATCCACAGGGTCGCATACTCCTTCACTTTTACCAATGGTCACCAAGACTGTGGTTTCTAAGGCCTTAGAATCAAGGTCAATGTACGACAATTTAAACTGCGAGTCAGCTCTGCGAGCCCGGAGTAGCCAACGACCTCCTGGTATCAGTCTTATGTATGGGCTAAGTCTGATCTTGGCTGCACGATGGGGAGAATCGAGGCTTGTCTCATATTTTAGGTTCCTTGTAACCCAGGAACGACGTATCACTCAATCTTCGAGCTCTTCTGCAGTATAACTTGACAAGGGTTCATCAGCTCTTGCAATATCCACTTGACTTTCCATGGTCCTTGCAAGACTCAACCACACAATCTTCGACCTAGTCAATTACTGCAACAATCTGCAGACCTGATTCAACAGTTAGCAATGTTTTCATGAAAATGTGTATTCGTACACGTCGCAAGGTCAAGATACCAGAGGGTTCAAGATGCTTGCAAATTTCATGAAGAAGTTCCGTGGGCAGCGAGAGAAGATGCCGCCTTAAATAAAAGATACCGCCCTGCCAACACATGTAAGGACTTACAATGATTAACTCTAGTGGTTGAATTCGAACCAACACGTGGTTTAGTCTTTCTCACAATTCCGTGCGGAACTTAATCAAAGATATACATATATAAATCAACATCTCGTCAATTGACCAGACTGGCTGATACCTAACTCAGTGTCACGAAGACTGCTTGCTTGCTAACACTCCACCTGCTGCCCATCAAGTCACTCAAACCTTCCTCATGATAGCACCGTCTTTGCTGACCCATCTCTCTGAAGAACTGATCAAGTACTGTGTAATTGTGATGAGGTTTTCATCCAGGCCTATGGCCTGGCTTGAACCCTCTACTAATTCTGAATGATTAAGTATATGTTAAAGTCAGTCTGCTACACTCCCTTCTTCAACTTTATGTACACTCTATAATGTTTCTCAAACCACAGTAGAAATCAATCTCAAGTCCATTGTCCATACATATACAATCTATAATCTAATAGTATTGAATACCTCTTGATATACTACATTAAGTGTTCTTCTCCTCTCTTGGCTCTGCTCTGGAAGAAGTACTGAAATATTAAAGGGTGAAGTACATCTTGAAAAGGCCACATAAAGTTGTCCATGGGAGAACACTGATGTTTGCAAATTAATTCCCACATACT
>Ga0153938_1000902_pt1 | contig 12106 bp, 12 predicted proteins | sample TSNY022MetaG_FD_104740 | JGI IMG/M metagenome (GOLD analysis project Ga0153938, IMG submission 104740) | Attine ant fungus gardens microbial communities from New Jersey, USA - TSNJ022 MetaG | ecosystem: Host-associated > Fungi > Mycelium > Unclassified | place: USA:New Jersey: Brendan T. Byrne... | reverse complement strand
TTTGTGTTTGGGGTTGATTTTTACTTTGTGAAATATTTTTAAGTTCTTTTTCTTTGGCTACATTGCGTTTTGTCATTTTTTCACAAGATTTAGCCAGCCATACCATAAATGCAGGAACAAGTATCAGCATAGATACAAATCCGAATAAACTGTTCATCTTTTTTGCACTATTGATATATTTGTTACCTTTGTCTTGGAATACTTTATAAATTTTCTTCATTTCTTCAGAATTAACACCTCTTTTGAATACCTCTTCAAATACTTCCATATCTTTTGAGGTTGTATCAGAGAATCTTCTTCCTGCTTGCTTGAACAATTCTTCAGTATTTTCTTTGACGGTTTCATCAAACATTAATGTTTTCTTGATATCGCCGCCATTGTTTTTAATCTTATCCAGGAATCCTAAAATTCCTTTTCTTTCACCGCTCAATTCGCCAAGTTTGTGAATATCGCTATACATAGAAGTAATTTCACCACTGTTTAAGACATTTATTTGGTCTTTTGGCGAGAAATAATAAAATGCTTTTTTAAAGAAAGAACCGTTTTTAACTTCATCTGTTTTTGTATTCAATGCCAATCCGGAAAATTTTGATAAGCCGTCAGAAAACCCTCTGGACAAAGCTTTTGCACCGAATAATATCGCAAAGAAGCTTAACATATCACGGAAAATAATTTCTTTTCTGTCATGCTTATCTTGCGCTCCTATAATCCTCGGAGGCAGACAAAAGCCATATAGCAATGCCAGCATTGCTTCAGGAGACATTGATGCTCCATTAAATTCAAACTTATCTGAAATTTTCTTTAGCCATTTATCATTAAGAAGATTTTTACCCAGTTTTTCAATAGTTTTTTCTTTTCCGCTAAATGCTACTTGGGAAGAAGCTTTTTTGTTTGCTCCATCTGTTTTAATTTCAGACCCGGTTTGTTCCGGTTCGTCTATTAAACCTTTTAAGTGAGCGCCTTTAGCACCCATATTATATAATTTAGGGATGATTGTATAGAAAGCCATAACCGCACCCCACATACCGGCATTGGATAAAAATCTTGTGCCGACGCGTTTGGTTTTGAAGTTATTAACTATATCTTCAATCGCTTCCGTAGAATTATTTGCTAATTTTTTTCTTACAGATTTTAATGCATCATCACTGTAATCCGTAATTGTATCAAGCATTTTCTTAAATGACCCTGAAAGAGGTTTTGCTTTTCCTTCGACAGTCAAATCCGCAGTCATTTCTCCCATAGAAGACGATAAATATTTCTTTTTAATATCTGCAAAGTCTTCTACTAAGCTATTTATTAAATCCTGCTTAGAACCATCGACTTGTTTACCGGATAATACTTTAAGGTAATTTTTCTTAGGCGCTTCTTCTATCTGTATTAATTTATTTGCATATTCTTTAGCCGTTTTTTCAAGATCTTCAGCAGGCATTTTGCCTTCTAAAGACGTATCAAAAACATTTTTAAATATCTTTTCATAATATTCTTTTCTAACAGTTTTAGCTTGTTCGATATCTTTTATTTTATCTGTATTGTTAGCGGCATATTCAGCTAAAACTTTGCTGTATCCGTTTATGTAATCAATATGAACGTTATTTGCAGTTCCTGTATATTTTATGCCTTGAAGCATCGCAGCAGGAATAAGGAAAGCGCTAGGTCCGCTCAATATTTCACGCAGACCTTCTTTTCGGGCAAATTCCCAGTTTAAAGGACCTTCATTTTTACCTGTTTCAGGATTACGGCGGTTACGGTTTAAACCTTCACCTATACGCGGAGCAACCATGCCTATAAAATCTTGACCAATAAATCCAGCCATAAAACCGCCGCGCGCGATTACATCCATAACAGAAACAATTAAGTTATCACCCTGGAAAGATGGATTGTTGCCGCGTTTTTTACCTGCCTGATTATTTTGTTCCGCCAAATTTTTTCTGACATTTAATGACGGCTGAATTGATTTTACTAACATGTCCCTACTTTACTTCAATAATTTCATATCTACACATATATTTTAAAAACTCATTTAATACACTTATTGCTCTTTTTACTTCTGATTTTAAGAAAAGTTAACAAATGTATTTTGAACAAGTGTATTTATTATACTTAATCCTGAAAAAAATTTCAAGTGTCTTACTACGCTTATAGCAAAAATATATACATTTCGTAATAAATCTTTATTATAAGATAAAAAATCAATGCATTTGACACCCGGATTTGTCTGATATACACTGCATTTATGGAAAAAGAAGTTAAAATAATCGGAGCAGGGCTGGCGGGTTCTGAGGCAGCTTTGCAATTAGCAAAAAGAGGTATAAAAGTATGTCTGTATGAAATGCGTCCGAATAAGACTACAGGCGCACATACAGGTGAAAATTTTGCAGAATTTGTCTGTTCTAACAGTTTGGGTTCATTTGATATAACAAATGCTTCGGGACTTTTAAAAAAAGAAATGGAGTTATTAGGCGGAGAGTTAATTAAAATTGCTTATAACTGCCAAGTGCCTGCGGGAAGCGCTTTAGCAATAGACAGAGAGCTTTTTGCCAAAACTGTAACCGAAAAAATTCAAAATAATCCTTATATAACGGTGGTAAGAGAAGAAATTAATGAAATACCGGAAGAAGAGGTTATTATTGCATCCGGTCCATTAACAAGTTATAATCTGGCAAATTCAATAAAAAAATTTAGTGAAAGTGAACATTTGTATTTTTTCGACGCGATTGCGCCTATTGTGGAAAAAGACAGCATTAATTTTGATAAAGCATTCTGGGCAAGCCGTTATGACAAGGGAGAAGCCTCGTATATAAATTGTCCGATGAATAAAGAAGAATATGAAAAATTTTATAATATTTTAATAAATGCTCCTAGAATTGAGATGAAAGAATTTGAGCAAAACGCAAAGTTTTTTGAAAGCTGTCTGCCTGTTGAGATATTAGCTTCACGCGGCGTTGATACACTGCGTTATGGACCGATGAAACCTGTCGGATTGGTTGACAAACGCACCAACAAAGAAAATTACGCTGTAGTTCAGCTGAGACAGGATAATTCAGCGAAAACCCTTTATAATCTTGTGGGTTTTCAAACAAACTTAAAATGGGGAAGCCAAAAAGAATTGTTGCAATCAATTCCGGGTTTGGAAGAAGTTAATATTGTAAGGTATGGTGTTATGCACAGAAATACTTTTATAAATTCCCCGAAATTATTAAAACCGACTTTGCAGACAAGAAAAAGACAGAATCTTTTCTTCGCGGGACAGATTACGGGAACGGAAGGCTACACGGAATCTATAGCTTCGGGTTTGTTGGCGGGGATTAATATGGCGCGTTATATAAACGGGGAAGAATTGTTATTGTTGCCTAAAGAAACCATGCTCGGCGCGCTTACAAATTACATCAGCGATGAAAACCATGATAAATTCCAGCCGATTAATTCAAATTGGGGCATAATTTCGCCGATTGAACTACCCAAAAAAGAGAGAAAAAACAAAAAATTAAAGGCAGAACTTTTATCAAAAAAATCGTTGGAAACTATTGTAGGTTTAAATAACTAACTTTATCGCCTCAATCATGCCTGTCGGGTCTGCGATATTTTTACCTGCAATATCAAATGCTGTGCCATGTGGCGGAGATGTTCTTATAACATCAAGTCCGATTGTCATATTAACCGTTTTGTTTCCGGCTATTGTTTTTATGGGGATTAAGCCCTGATCATGGTAGTTTGCAATATAGCAGTCGTACGGCATTTTTTCTTCCCTAAAATAAGCTTTTGCCGCATCTACAAACAAAGTATCCGCCGGCAGCGGCATAGAAATATTTATTCCTTTTTTAAGCAATTCTTTTACCGCGGGGATTAGAATATCATTTTCTTCACCGCCGAGAATCCCTTCCTCGCCTGCGTGAGGATTAAATCCGCATAATGCAAATTTAGGATTATTAATTTTTAATTTATTAATAAAAAACTCATTTAGATTAATTATTTTTTCTACTATAATTTCAGATGTCAAACAAACATCTTTTAGCGCGCAATGGCGTGTCAATAAAAGAACTCGGAAATCATGCGCGGCAAATAACATCTCCGCTGATTGATTTCCCCTTGATAAATATTCCTGAAGAACTTCCGTTTGTCCGTTAAAAATATGTCCGGCTTTGTGCATTGCAGCTTTTGAAACAGGAGCGGTTACTATTGCTTTTGAACCGATTTCCGCAGCTTTTTTAAGTGAAAGAAATGAGAATTCACCGCATTCTGCTGTTAATTCCCCCGGTCTTATTTCCTGTTCAAACGGGATTTCAATAATTTCATAATTATGATTCAAGGTCCCATAAAAATCTATAATTTTTTTGTTTGAAATCAAAATAACTTTATTTTCAGGCAAATCAAGTTTGTTCAGTGCTTTAATAGTAATCTCCGCACCTATACCATTCGGATCGCCTGTCAATATCGCTATTTTATCCATGTATAAACCTTTTTATTTTTCAGACAAACTTTCATGCTGTTGAAAATATTTTAAAATTTCAATCAAAGTATTAATGCCGCCAAGATTGCCTGACTTTGTTACTATCCATTGCGCATTATGATCCATACTCAATGCAATAGCAGGATAAACTTCAGCTACTAACTGAAGCTGATTAGCGTCTATGGCATCACAACATTTATAAGAAGTTTCGCCGCCAAGAGTTATTAAAATTACTTCTTTTTTATCAATAACACGTTTTGTTAGCTCTGCCAAAAAATCCGTTATAGAACATGCCAGGTTGGATTTTGTTAATTCTGCATTTAATGAATCCTCGGAAAATCCGTCAAAATTTTGTATCAGATGAGATGTATTAACAACAACGATATTACTTTGACCCAAGTTATTGACTATTCTTTCTACCAGCTCATCTTTAACGCCTTCTAAAATCGTTTTAAGATCAAGATTTATCATAAGTAAATTATCAAATAAATCACTTTGTTCCAAATGCTCTAATTGATTTGCGGTAATTTGAGTTGCGCTTCCTGAAACAATGAATTTCGGTAGTTTCGGTATAACCTTGGAAATATGCTGATAATCCATTTCAGCAAACCATAACTCACTTAATGCCTGAGCAAAAGCAGCAGTACCTGCAGGTAAAATATTATAATCGGATTTGTTAACAGCAAGTGCTATTTGCTCCAAATCTACCGTTGAAACCGCATCTGAGACAATAATTTTTTTACCTTCTCTAATAAGCTCATTTATTTTCATTAAAATCGGTCCTGCACCTTTAATAACGGTAGCCAGTTCAACAGAACCGATAAGTTCATCGCATTTATGATTTAATTGAGTTTTCAACAATGTTGGTAAGTGAGATTCAAAAATAGGTGAATGTGGATCACGCGCCATTTCAGTTCTTTCAATCGGCACACCTTTTAATAAATGATAGCCTCCAACCGTAATTCTTGATTCTGCTGGGAAAGCCGGTACGATTATTGCGGCATCCCAACCCAAAACTTCTAACATGCTCCCAACTTCTACAGCTATGTTTCCGCGGATTGTCGAATCTATTTTTTTGTAAAAATAATCAGGATTAATTTTTTCTACAAACATTTTTGTAGCTTTTTTAACCTTTTCATAAGCCTCATCAGGCTCAACATTTCTTGATTCCGTGGAAATTGCCCAGGTTTGTGTTCCTTTAATATTTATAGGCTCAATTTCATCACATAACAAAATTTGAGTATTCGCTCCTTTTAAATGGAACTGCAATGCAGTATCATTTGCTCCGGTTAAATCATCAGCGATGATACCGACAATATTTGAAGTTATAATCATAAAATCTCCGATTTTCTGATTCTCTTACTCGCAAAACCAAATGCTTGCATTTGATTTTGACTTATTCGTTTTATCATAATGTTTCGATATCTCTTTTGGAACTTAATAACCTGATATTATTTGCGTTAACAAGAAAGTTTTCTCTCTCGCTTCCGGTTGCTTTGTCTGTCCATTTGTTTTGCGCAATTCTGCCGTCAACAACAACTTGAACGCCTTTTTTCACATATTCACCCGCAAATTCAGCTAATTTATCCCACACATCGACATTAAACCAGTCAGCTACTTCTGATTTCGTTTTAGGATCCCAACGATTAACTGCAATTGAAAAGTTAGCTTTTACTTTTCCCGATTCAAAATATCTTATCTCAGCATCACGACCTACGCGTCCTACCAATACTACAGTATTCATATATAACCTCTTTCATCTTCACTGTTTTTATTCTTAATTCTACAACAAATATATAAATAACCTTCAAAAATAAACTATAATGTGTAAATTTTTGTTAAATGATATCTCATAATAGTATGTGTAAATTTTGTCAAGAATTTCTATATAATTACAATTATGATATATTTGAATTATGGAAAAACTCAAATTAATTTTTATCCTGATATGTCCGATTTTATTTTATTTTGCAGTAAAAATATTGGTTCTTTTTAATTTCAATTCTATATGTTTATGGAAAACAATAACGGGACACGAATGCTGGGGATGCGGAATTACAAGAGCATTAAATGAGGTTTTTTCCGGGAATTTTCGAGATGCCTTTTTATATAACAAATTCATAATTATAATTGCTCCGATAATGCTTTATTTGTGGTTCAAAATGCTTTACAAAACTCTAAAATGATGATATTCTAAGTTTTAGAAAAAACATTATGTTTTTGGAAATTAGAATAAAAGTGAGGTTTTGTATGGAAAAAATCAGACAAGAAGGTGAAAAGTCTTTTGCAGTGACTGCGGTATTAGCATTTTTGGTAGGTTTTTTGGGTGCACATCGCTTTTATACCGGATACATAGGGATCGGTATCGCACAACTACTGACACTTGGCGGCTGCGGTATATGGGCATTAGTAGATATCATTTCTATTTGTTTTGATAGTTATAAAGATGCAAAAGGACAAGACCTTGCAGATTATAATAAAACATTAGGAATGGTTTTATTTGGATTAGTTATATTAAGTATAATTATTTCAATGATGCGTCAAATTATAGATTAATAAGGTATAAGAAATGAGTGAAGAAAATATAATAGTTAAAGAAACAAGTGAGAAATCATATGACCTTACGGCAGTATTAGCGTTTTTACTGGGTCAACTGGGTGTACATCGTTTTTATACGGGATACATAGGCATCGGTATTGCGCAATTATTTACATTCGGGGGGTTGGGAATTTGGTGGCTTGTTGATGTTATTTCGATTTGCCTGAATGAATATAAGGATGCTCAAGGCTTACCTCTTAAAAAATATAATAAAGTACTTGCATATGTTTTGCTGGGGCTGTTAATATTTGGTTTAGTATCCGCATTATGGTCTTTATTTATACTTTTGATAATTGTAATTATTGCATCTCAAATCAAAACTTTATAAATCTTTTATAGAAATCAACTTTGAAATAACAATTTGCATAGCAATTGCAAGCTAAACTATAACCATAAGATGGAATATAAAAAAGGATTTGCATTGTTGAACACCTGCCTTGATGATAAAACAAAAATTTATTGGGAATGCCTGCCTTAATGTAATTTTAATTAATATTTTTATGATAGAATATTATTATATAAAATAGCAATTGTATCTTTCAAGGGTTGTTGATTGATACGGGAAAGGAAAAACTATCATGGAAAAGAATGATTCAACTTTATCGGTATTAAGACACTCAACTTCGCACGTCATGGCGCAAGCTGTTCAAACTTTGTTCCCGCAAGCAAAACTGGCAATAGGTCCGTCTACGGATACAGGTTTTTATTACGATTTTGACCTTACTGACGGTTACACTTTTACGGAAGATGACTTGATAAAAATAGAAGATGAGATGAAAAAAATTGTTAAAGAAAATCTTATTTTTGAATGCTATCAAGTTCCGGATGTTGATGCGCAAATTGCACAATTCAACGCGGAAGGAGAGATATATAAAGCTGAACTTTTAGAAGAACACAGACACCATAACCCGACTTTATTTTTAACCAAAGATAAAGAGGGAAATATATTATTCAATGACCTTTGCGCAGGCCCGCACGTTCCGAATACAAGTTATATCAAAGGAAATGCTTTTAAATTATTAAAAGTTGCAGGCGCATACTGGCGAGGTAATGAAAAAAATAAAATGCTTCAAAGGATTTATGCAACAGTATTCTGGAATAAAGAAGATTTACAAAGCTATTTAACTTTACTTGAAGAAGCTGAAAAACGCGACCACAGAAAACTCGGCACACAGCTTGATTTATTCTCGGTAAGAGAAGAAGTCGGAGCGGGGCTTGTTTTATGGCATCCAAATTTAGCGATTGTCCGTGAAGAAATTGAAAATTACTGGAGAAGCGAACACAGGAAACGAGGTTATGTAATCGTTAATACTCCGCACATCGCAAAATCTAAGCTGTGGGATATTTCAGGACACACTTCTCACTACAGAGAACATATGTTTTTTATTAATGACGACGGCGAAGAATATGTTCTAAAACCTATGAATTGCCCGTTCCATATATTGATTTATCAAGCAAACAGATATTCTTACCGCCAACTGCCTTTAAGAATGGCAGAACTCGGAACTGTTTACAGAAATGAAAAATCAGGCGCATTATCAGGCTTAACACGTGTTAAAGGCTTTACTCAAGATGATGCTCATATATTCTGCACGCCTGAACAATTGGTTGACGAAATTAACTATATAATCGATTTTGTAGCTGATACTATGAGTTTATTTGATATGCCGTTTGAGGTTGAACTTTCAACACGTCCGGAAAGCTTTGTAGGAGAAATTGAAAACTGGGATAAGGCGGAAGCGGGCTTAAAAGAAGCAATGGATAGACGTGGAATGCCATACGAAATTAATGAAGGCGACGGCGCGTTCTACGGTCCGAAAATTGACTTTAAAATAAAAGACGCTTTAGGAAGAACATGGCAATGCGCCACAATACAGCTTGATTTTAATCTTCCTGAAAGATTTGACCTTAAATATCAAGACAAAGACGGGGCATTAAAAACTCCTGTTATGCTTCACCGTGTAATATTCGGCTCAATGGAAAGATTCCACGGAATTTTGACAGAACACTATGCCGGAGCATTCCCGACATGGCTTGCGCCGACACAGGTTGCGATTGTTCCGATTTCAAACGAAAAACACGTTGATTTCGCTGAAGAAGTATACAAAAAAATGCGTGCGGCAGGAATAAGAGCAAAACTTGACGATCGTTCCGAAAGTATGAATTACAAAATCAGAGAATCGCTTCAAGATAAAAAAGTTCCTTATGTCGCGGTAATCGGCGATAAAGAAATTGAAGCAAACTCTGTTGCAATACGTGCGCGCGGAATTGGGCAAGTTGGCGTAATGCCTGTTGATGAATTCATCAAAAAAATTGAAGAGGAAATCCATTCAAGAGCCTCAAAATCCTTTGCTGCATTGCAAAATTCTTAAAAATAAATAAAAAGGCGGTTTTAATAACCGCCTTTTTATTAGCATTTACAATAAATTCAATTCTTTATGTTTTGTATAAATAGATTCTGCAAGTTTATCTAATTTCTCAAAATCTTCTTTTTTAGGTTTTCCTTTTACCAGCAATGGTTCAATCGGTTCACATCTGAGATTAGATAAGAATTCCTCCAATTTACCGAACAGATTTCCACCCCAGCCATAAGAACCTATATATGAAATAAACTGGGCTTTCGGTCTTAGAACATTAATCAAATACGCAGGTCCGACTATCATAGGATGTGGTCCCGCAAGCACCATCGGCGCGCCGATAACAATAGTTGTAGCATCAACCAGAGCTGTTGCAAGTTCGCCTAAATCCCCGTCAACAACGTTATACAAAGCGGTCTGAATCCCTTTTTGGTTTAGTTTTTTATTCAAATAATCTACCATTTCTTTTGTACTGTTATACATAGAAACATACGGTATTAATACTAAATTTTTTCCTGTTTCGGAAGCCCAATCTGCATAGGCATCTACAATAAACTTGCAGTCTTTATAAATCGGTCCATGGCTCGGCAAGAGCATTTCAGGATTCATTTCTCTTATCATTTGAACATATTTTCTGCACATTGGACTGAACGGCATCATAATTTCCGCAAAGTATCTTTTTGCTCCGTTATAAAGTTTATCATCACATTCTGCATAAATATTATCAAAGGTGTAGTGCGCACCAAGAAAATCGCATGTAAAGAGCATATTATCTTCTTTCAAATAAGTAAACATAGTGTCAGGCCAGTGAACCCAGGGCGCATATATAAATTTAAGAGTCTTGTCGCCTAGTGAAACCTCTTCTCCATCAGCAATAACCCTTATTTTATCCTCCGAAACTAAAAGCATTTCCATAATATTTTCTTTACATTTAGGGTTAGTTAAAATTATTGCATCCGGATATTTTTTAAGCATTTCAGGCAATGCTCCTGTATGATCTTGTTCTCCATGGTTTGCAATTATATAATCAATTTTAGTTACATTATTTCCATTTAAATTATTAAAAAATTCTTCGGTTTTAGGATGATACGTGGTATCAATTATCGCTGTTTTTTCGCTTCCGATAACTAAATAAGAATTATAGCTTGTTCCATGTTCTAACGGAATAAGTTCATCAAAATATTTTCTGTTTACGTCGTTCAACCCGCAATAGTAAATGTTATTTTTTATTTCTTTGAATTTCATTTCTCTCTCCTACTGATATATTAAGTCTCTGTTTTATTTTTATGTTAAAAAAAGGGGCCTAATTTTTCAAGCCCCTTTTTATTAATAATTTTCTGCTTTAATAAAGAAATATGCTTTTGGATGTTTACATACAGGGCATAATTCTATGGCATTTTTACTCTTAAGTGAATGCCCGCAGTTTGAACATTCCCAAACTATTTCTTCACAACGAGAAAATACCCGGTTTTCTTTAATATTAGCAAGAAGCTTGTTGTATCTTTCTTCGTGTTCTTTTTCTATTTTTGCAACCATGGTAAATAAATTTGAAAGCTCGTCAAAACCTTCTTCTTTTGCTTCTTTTGCAAAAGTATCATACATATCGGTCCATTCATAATTTTCACCTTCGGCAGCATCTTTAAGGTTTATTAAAGTATCAGGTATTTTGTTGCCATGAAGATATTTAAACCAAATTTTTGCGTGTTCTTTTTCATTATTGGCTGTTTCTTCAAATATCTTACTTATTTGTACATAACCGTCTTTTTTTGCTTGAGAAGCATAGTAAGTATATTTATTTCTTGCCATTGATTCACCCGCAAAAGCAGTTTGTAAATTTTGTTCGGTTTTAGTTCCTTTTAATTCAGGCATAATTGTCTCCTTCTTTTCAGTTAGTCTATATTTTTTCGAACATATCTTTCCCTACGCCGCATAACGGGCAGGTATAATCATCAAGCAAATTATCAAAACTTATATTGCCATTTTCTTCCGGATCATAGACATAACCACATACAGTACATATAAATTTTTCCATAATACTCTCCTTTTTTTTAACAAATAAAAATTTATTTGCAGTCTTTGCAGATTCCCTGAAAAACTACATCATGATTTTCAATAAAAAAATCTGTTTCTTTTTCTGTTTTTGATACTATATCAGGTGCAACAACCGCACTTATATCATATACTTTCATACATTTTTTACAAATAAAATGATAATGTTCATGCGTATTATGATCAAAGTGAGCGGAGCTTTCCAATCCGTCAATTTTTTTTATTATCCCTGCTTCAGCAAGCTGATTTAAATTCCTGTAAAGTGTTGCCAAACTTAGATTTGGTTCTTGTTTCTTTAAAACTCCGTATAGATACTCAGCAGTTGGATGTACAACATTTTGTTTTAATGATTCTAAAATAATTTCTCTTTGTCGGGAATAATTCATTTGTCTCCTTAATTGATAATTATTATCGATTTCTTGTTGCAATATTTGTATACTACGATTTAATAAGTACGTTGTCAATCTAATTTTGGTAAAACTTAATATAAATAAATATTACAGGCAATTTTTTGCATTCATTTGTTTTATGAAAAATATGATGAATGTTAGTGTGAATAATACAAATATAATGAGTGCACCGCCTTTGAAGGTGGGCGAATTAACGCCGCCAAATAAAACACTAACCCCTGTTTTATTTTCAAGAGAACAGGCAG
>Ga0153938_1000901_pt1 | contig 12115 bp, 10 predicted proteins | sample TSNY022MetaG_FD_104740 | JGI IMG/M metagenome (GOLD analysis project Ga0153938, IMG submission 104740) | Attine ant fungus gardens microbial communities from New Jersey, USA - TSNJ022 MetaG | ecosystem: Host-associated > Fungi > Mycelium > Unclassified | place: USA:New Jersey: Brendan T. Byrne... | reverse complement strand
TCATTGCGTAAAAAATCTGCCGTTTAGCCTGAGTATGATAAGTACGGTCGGCCTTGGTGTATTGCTCGTTATCATGATGCCGGTAAGTTTATTGATTGTTCCGGGAATCATAGGATTGAGTGCCGTTTATTTGGTGGGCAGCCGATTATAAAAGTTAATAACTTATATGAATCACTGTTTGCTATTCAGTATAAATCAGCAACAATGCAAAAAGACTTCACACAAGGTAACAAATTCATCTGGTGTGAAGTCTTTTGCATGTTAGCTCAATTAGCGTCCCACAATTTTATTCAATGCCTTGAGCTTCTTTCTGTAATACCCGATAATCATCTAACAACCCGATAAATTTGTGTAAAGCCGGATTGTTGTTCTTTTCAATCCAAACAACATCTGTCCCCACCTTCTCGCCCGCACAAAGTTCCAGCGTGCATATCTGATCATATCCCAGCCGATTCTGACTCGGGCCGAATACACCGACACCATTTCCGGCTTCGATATAAAGGAACGCTGCCGAAAGGGAATTTACTTCTAATATTTTCTTTGGATGAAATGGCAGTGCATCATATTGGTTCTTGATTTCTAATGTTCCGGAAGCACGTACAAAGGTTTCGCCAGAAAAGTCAGAAGGGCATAAATTCTGTTTTTTTGCCAGCGGATGATTTTTGGCAAAATACAATTTGGGATAAGAACGGCTGATGGCCATTCTTTTGACATCCGGAATATCTGTTCGTAAAATACTGAAATATAAAATACAATCCAGGTCGCCCACTACGAGTTTTTCGACAATCTCCCCAACGGCATAGGTTTCCATCTGAATCTGAAAACCATGGTTTTGTGAAGACAATAAAGAAGGAAAGAAGCCGGGAAGAATTCTTTCAAAATCCATCGTATCACAAATACCGAGTCGAAGCCGGCTTACTGTGGTATCACCTGAGATTTCAGTGGTTTCTGAAATAAGGCGCTCCAAAGCAGGGACTATTTTTTGCAGTCCCTGATAAAAATAATGACCGGCAGATGTTAACTCGACACCGGAAACAGTTCGTAAAAAAAGCTTGCAGTCAAGTTCCTCTTCTAATTGCGAGATCTGTTTGCTGATATTTGGTTGTGAGGTATAGGAAGAACATGCTGCTTTAGAAAAATTGCCATATTTAGCTGCAGCCATAAAATAATGTAAACCGGTCAACTCCATCGTGCTGTTCCTTTCATGGATATTACAAATTTGCATACCCCTATTCCATGCATGGGAATGGGGTGCATAATTGATAGATATTTTACAAGCATCTGTGTCCATTATATACTTTTTATATAAAAAAGCAAAGAGAGGACGACTGATATGAAAGAAATAAATCAGGTAGTACAGCCGGAAAGAACAGTTCCGGTTGTCGGCAGATCGGATATTCTTGTCGTTGGTGGTGGATTTGCCGGTATAGCAGCGGCATTAGCAGCAAGCCGGCAGGGTAAGACGGTAACACTGCTTGAAAAGAGTATTGCCCTTGGTGGTTTGGGGACGATGGGACATGTGTGCATTTATCTGCCATTATGTGATGGACTTGGGCACAAAATATACGGCGGACTTGCAGAAGAACTGCTTTATACCACGATCAAATATGGATATCATACTCTTCCGGAACAGTGGAGTTATGGAAGTGAGGAAGCGGCAAATGGTAAGGAACGTTACCAGACCCATTTTAATGTTCCGGCTTGTGTAATGGCATTCGATGAATTGCTGGAAACAGTTGGTGTCAAGGTGGTATTTGATGCATTGTTCTGTGATGTGATTATGGAAGAGGATGTTTGTCAGGGCGTTATCGTGGAAACAAAGTCAGGCCGGGAGGCTTATATGGCCAGGTCTGTGATTGATGCATCCGGCGATGCCGATGTGATGTATCGTGCTGGTGCAGATTGTACAGAACAGAAAAGCATTGTTTCCCATTGGACATATGAATTGGATGCTGATACCGTAAAGAAAGGGAGCCAAACTGGCAAAGCGATTGATGCATTTTCACTTCGCTGGATTGGACTTAGGCCGGATGCGGATAATAGTACAGCGACGCTGCCAAGATATCTTGGTACGACCAATGAAGGTGTAAATGGTTATATTAGATGCAGCCGCAAATTGGCCCTGGATTTCCTGAAGGAACATCAGACTGAGGATTATACAATGTTGACGCTTCCTGCTATGGCGCAGTTCAGGACTTCCAGAAGAATTAATGGGGTAAAGGAATTTACGGTGCAGCAGGGAGAAAGTATATCGGATTCGGTTGGATGTGTCATCAATTGCCTGGATGAACCGGCAGCAGTATATGAATTTCCGTATGGAGCTATTATTGATAAGAGGATCAGCAATATGCTGGCAGCAGGACGTATCGTTGCAGCTGGCGGTATTGGCTGGGAGATTATGAGGTATATTCCGGGATGTGTGTTTACCGGGCAGGTTGCCGGTACGGCAGCAGCGATGGCAATTGATTTGAATTGTCCGGTTCAGAAGGTTCCGATGGAAGCTTTACAGGCAGCTCTCGCCGAGACTGGTGTGAGAATACATATGAAAGACGAATGGAGAGAGACGGCAGGTAAACCATTTTCAACTGATCCAACCAAACAATTTGATGCGCATATTCGAAATGAAAATCTTGCGTATTCTGCTCACTGAGAAAGGGGAAATAATATTATGGGGAATGAAAAAATGGGTTCAACAGTTGCTTTGGTGCGTTTTATCGTGGGTAGCTTATTGGGTATTTTTATTTTTTTTGTGAATATTCCTATACAGGGAAAGTCGATGCTTCCAATCGATTGGATTAGTAATCTGGCAAAGGCATTACTTGCAAATTTCAATTTGCCGTTAGCGTTGCTTTCATCTATTGTTGTTATTTATAATATTGTAAAAAGAAAATTATGGAAAAGCTCACCGTTTGAGGTTTTCCTCTATGCAATCTCGGTTGTCGGCATTGTACTGTTCTTGTTAGATCTTTTTCATATATTGCCATCCTTTATCATTGAGGACGGAACCTATCAGAAAGCATTGGCAACGATGGTGCCGTTTTCGGTGGGAATTGCGGTTATCATGTTTTTACTTCCGCCGCTGATCAGTTATGGCCTTCCGGAAGCAATTGCGGTATTTGCCCGCCCTCTTACCCGCATGTTGTTTGATTTACCAGGAGTATGTGCCGTTACTGTGGTAAGTGCATTTATGGGGAATTTTACGGCGGGGCATCTGCAGACGGATGCGCTATATAGGCAGGGAAAAATAACACACAAAGAAGCGGCTATTATGGCGACCGGATTTTGTACATCATCGGTTGGTTTGATTATGTCCGTGTGTGCTGCTGGTGGACAGATGAGTAGGTTTACCGTATTGTTTTTTCTGATTTTTGTATCGACGCTGGCTATTACAGGAATTACATCACATATCTATCCGTTGTGTAAATACCCCAATGAATATTATGAGGGGGTAACACCTGAAATAGAAGAAGGATCTAAGGGAAATATGTTTGTTAATGCATTTCATGCAGGAGTAAAAACATGTGAAGGATCGTTGTCAATTCCAAAGCAGTGTGTGATATTTGGTATTCGTACTATGCCTACCGTGGCTAATATTCTGGTAAGCGGAACAGCTTGCATGTTTGTGTTTACAGTGATTAATAAGTATACACCACTGTTTACCTGGATCGGTATGTTATTTTGGCCACTCTTGAAGTTGATTGGTTTTCAGGACGTGAATCTGGTGGCTGGTGCGGTGGGCATCAATGCAGTTGATAATGTAACCTCTCAACTCACGCTGGCAACAGCTGCAGGAGCAGATGCGATGACGGTTATCTTTGGCTGTGGATTTGGGATCATGACAATTATATTCTTTGGGGCATTTCTTGCATCCTTGTACTCTACGAAAATAAAGGTTAAGTTCCAGGATCTTTTGCTTCTTTGGGGGGAGCGTACGGCACTTACTATTTTGATTTGGGGATTTATAGCGAGAATGCTTGCATAGGATTACATGGGTTAAACCTGTTGTTTATAAACAGAGATGGACGGCCTGGGATCTTGTTAGTCAAAAACGGCTTTGTACGATGTTGATGAATTCACTTTGTGCAAAGTCGTACTTAATTGGATTTACTCTGGAAACGGGATGATTAAGGTTGTATTTTTCACCCATAAATGCTAAACTAAAACCAGAAAACACACACCAAAAAGAGAGTGACGATTCCAATGAACAATGAACAAAGAAAGGCCATAAACAAACTAACCATCGAACAAGCAGCAACCAGACTGTTTTCCAAACGCCCCTATGAACTGGTCTCAATGAATGAAATCTCCCGGGAAGCAGGATTAAGTAAACGCACGGTATACAAATATTTCCCTTCGAAATATGCCCTGTTATCAGCAGTATTTGAAAAGTACCAACAAAACCATCACGCAGCGCTGGTACAAGCCTTGTCAAAATGCGCAACGCCAAAAGAAAAACTAACTGCCACCATCCGTACAACATTCGACTATACCGAAGAAAATCTATCCTTTATGAGACTGCTATGGTCTGTCGATGATGAGAATTCGGCAGGCGATCTCCCGGCAGAACTGCTTGAACGAATCCTTGGCTGGAATAATATTATCTTCAATTACGTAGCCGACAATCTTCGGGATGTACGGTTAAAAGGGGTATTTTCCGAGTATACAGCAGAAATGCTGGTACATTACATATCGGCAGTAAACAAAGGGATATTCATTCAAACCAGCAAAGGAACCAGTCGGGTTCTGCCCAAAGTGCTGCCAGGTCAGCTGCTGCAGATGGCACTGGATTTTTTCTTCAATTGCATAGAAGACTGACCAGAATAAACATAAGGTCGATAGATGTAACAACAGACGAAAGGTATACTGCCGGACGTCTTTTTTTTGTCTTTTTTTACCTAAAAATCTGTGTTCAATTCGTGATTATATCCAAATTTTGTTTTGATCAACAAAAGAGTATTGACAAGAAGAATAAAAACATGTTATAAAAAGGTATACCGCGGGTTTACTTTTAAAAAAAACACACAGGGAAGGAAGAAGCCAATGGAAGGGACAAAGAGGAAAGAGCTGCGAAGGATGCTGAAGACAGGCAGTATCTACGCACCATTTGTGTATGATGGAATTACGGCGAAGTTGGCCGAGCGGGCCGGTTGCCAGGCGGTTTACCTGACTGGTTTTGGAACGGCAGCAAGTTATGGAATGGCAGATGTGGGGTTGATTACGCTGACGGAGATTGCTCATCGGGTTCGGACAGTTGACCGTTCTTGCTCATTACCAGTGATTGCCGATGCTGATACCGGTTATGGTAACTATACAAATGTGATGCGAACCGTACAGGAATATGAACATGCCGGTGTGGCAGCATTGCACCTGGAGGATCAGGCATGGCCAAAGCGCTGCGGATATATGGCAAATAAACAGGTGATTGATAAAACCGAGGCGACTAATAAAATTAAAGCAGCACTGGATGCCCGCGTGGATGCAGATTTAATCATCATTGCCCGAACCGATGCACTGGCAGTAAGCGGCTGGAGCGAGGTTGAGGATCGGGCGGCATCCTATATGGAAGCGGGAGCTGATATGGTTTTCGTAGATGGAATTAAAACATTGGACGATGTGGAACAATATGCAAAACGGCTTGCAAAGTATCCGTGTGTGTTCAATAACGTTCCCAATCTCCCGATGGCAGAATGCAGCAGGTTTGGCACATTTCCGCTGATGCTCAACTCAGGAGCGATGTGTAAAGCCTGGATTGCATACGAGGAAGAAGCCGGACGCTTTGCCGGAACAGGCAACGTTTCAGATATGGTTATGGCAGAATATTTTAAACATATGCTTGATGTTTTAAATGTACAGTATTATTTTGATGTTGACCAGAAGTATTCATCAGAGGGCTAACCATGGGAAAAACAATTTTTGAAAAAATATGGGATATTCATGTGATTGAACATCTGCCGAATGGCAGCGATATGCTGCATATAGACCGTTGCTACGGCCATGACCTAAGTGGTACGATGGCTTACCGGATGATGAAAAAGCAGGGCTACAAGCCACTGAACCCGGCACTGACAGTTTCTATTCCAGATCACACGCTGTCCAGCAAGGCCGGACGCACCATTGACGATACACCGATATCGAAGAGTTTTATGCCGGCGTTTGAAGAATTAAGTAAAGAAATGGGAATCCGGATGTTTGGGCTGAATGACCCGCGACAGGGCATTGTCCATGTGGTTGGTCCGGAGACCGGTATAAGCCTGCCCGGTATGACCGCTGTGTGTGGTGACAGCCATACCTGTACCCATGGCGCGTTGGGGATGATGGCATGGGGTGTCGGCACCAGTGAATTATATCATGTGGTGACAACCCAGAGCATTCTGGTGACAAAGCCGAAGCTGATGCAGATTCGTCTGGAAGGAACCCGCTCACCTGATGTGGAAGCAATGGATGTAATTCTTTATTTGATTGCCCAGAATGGAGCGGGCTTTGGTGCTGGTTACGCAGTTGAATTTACCGGCCCAGTAATTAGGGAAATGGAGATGGAAGAGCGGATGACTATTTGCAACCTGACCGTTGAGATGGGCTCGGAATATGCTGTCATAGAGCCGGATGATAAGACATTTGATTACATCGGGGGGCGCGAATTTGCTCCAAAAGGACAGATGATGGAACAACTGGTCAGTCATGCCAGACAGCTTCGTACGGATGAAGATGCCGTGTTTGATCTGGACATCACAATCGATGTTACTGTAATAAAACCGCAGATTAGCTGGGGAATCAGCCCGGAACATACCGTTGGGATTGATGAAATGATTCCGGGAGCGGATGCGGTGGCTAAGGATGACAGCTTGCAAAAGGCGTTGGCATATATGGATTTTAAACCTGGCCAGGCGATGCTGGGGATTCCCATTCAGCGTGTTTTTATCGGTTCCTGTTCCAATGGAAGATTGAGCAACCTTTTGCGGGTAGCTGATGTGGTGGCCGGGAAGCAGGTGGCTGACGGCGTGGAGGCCTGGATCGTGCCCGGTTCCCGGCTGGTGAAACGCGAAGCAGAGCGATTGGGATTAGATCAGATATTCAGGGATGCCGGATTCCTGTGGGGAGAACCGGGATGCTCTCTCTGTGGCGGTTGTAATGGAGAACGAGTGGCACCGCAGCATCACTGTGTTTCCACTACCAATCGTAACTTTATGGGGCGGCAGGGACCGCAGTCCAGAACTCATCTGGTCAGTCCTACCACAGCTGCGTTGGCGGCGGTTAACGGTTGCATCGTCAGCGTTGCCGAAACGGTGTAAGGAGGTTACCATGGAAAAGTTGATTACTATCAGAAGTATTGCCGCACCGCTGATGCTGCCCAATATTGATACGGATATTATCGCACCGATGAAACGAATTTTGCTGAATGGAGATGAGATTGAAAAATATGGATTTGAACCGCTGCGATTTGTCGATGGAGATGGTGATGCCGGGATCCTCAATCCGGAGTTTGTACTGAATCAGGAACAGTTTAAGAATGCCGAAATCCTGTTGTGTGGAGAGAATTTTGGCTGTGGCAGCTCACGTGAAAATGCTCCGGAGGCCATTGTGGGAATGGGAATCCGTTGCGTTATTGGGACGACATTCGGAGGTATTTTCTTTAAAAATTGTGTCAATCAGGGAATCCTGCCGATTCGCTTGAAGGAGCAAGATATACAGGAGTTGGTTGTGCTTTCCAAAACAGGGGAAGAGACGCTGGTAGATTTGGAAAATCAAAATATTACCTTGTCAACCGGCCGGATAATTCCATTTGTGATTGATGATTTTCAACGATATCTGTTAATGGAAGGATTGGACAATGCCGGGCTGACGTTGAAAAAAGCTGAAGCTATTTTAGAATTTGAAGCAAATGACAAGCTTAACCGTCCCTGGGTATATGACCTGATGGAGCGGTGTGAACAATAAAGGAGGGGCGTCATGAATATCATTACGATTACAGTCATTGCAATTATTGTAGCGGTTCTTCTCGGCTTTTTAACTAACATTAATATTGGTTTGTATGCATTTGCTTTTGCATATCTGATCGGCTGCTACGGCCTGGGGATGTCACCCAAAGCGATTACCGGGCTGCTGCCCACCCAGATTTTCTATCTGTTCTTTGCGGTTACCTTCTTTTACAGCTTCACTACAGAAGATGGGACCCTGGAATTAATTAGCAAAAAGGCGATTTATGCAACTCGTAAGGTACCGGTCTTGCTGCCCTTTGTAATCCTGCTAATTTCAGGTGCGCTGGCTGCAATGGGAGCTGGCTTGTATGCGATTCTGGCGCTGATGGTTCCGGTGGGAATCTCAATGGCGAAGACGGCCGGAATGCATCCTTTCCTGGGTGGCATAACGGCTGCATACGGTGCATCAATTGGATCGAATTTCCGTTACAGTTCCGGTGGCGTTATCATTAACGGACTGATCAGCAAGGATGGATATGATGCTGCTTCCGCAATGGCATATACAGACCAAGCCTTCTTCAACATGGCATTGCTGTATCTGATTATGACGGTTATTATGTTCTTTTTCTTAAAAGGATATAAGGTCAGAACAATTGAGATTGAAAAACCGGTGGCTTTTAATAAAAAGCAGAAAGCTAACCTAGTGATTTTACTTTGTGTAATTGCTGTTGTTATTCTGCCGGCACTGTTCACATCGGTGCTGCCAAATATAACCTTGGTTGCCAAGATGAGTAAGTATGCCGATATCGGCTTTGCAGCCACAATTGCTTCTCTGATTGTATTGGCTCTGAAGCTGGGCGATGCGAAGGTGGCATTTGCCAGGGTACCGTGGGCGACGTTGATAACGATCTGTGGTGTCAGTACTCTGATGGGCGTGGCAACAGAAGCGGGTGTCATTGACGCTCTGACAAACTGGGTAAGTGCTAATGTGGCACCTGCGTGGATCCCGGCAATTGTTATGCTGACTGGCAACTGCCTGTCTGTATTCGGCAGCGGCTATGGTGTCGTAATGCCAACGTTGTTCCCGATGGTGCCGGCGCTGGCAATAGCAGCTGGTGTGAATCCAGGGATGTTGTATTCCGTAACGGTTTTATCCGCATTCCTGACCGGTGTTTCACCGTTCTCATCTGGCGGCGGACTGATTCAGGCCGGTGTTCACGATGATGCACTGCGAGCCAAATTCTTTAACTGGCAGCTGATGATGATAGGGGCTGGTGTAACAGCCGGGTTGCTGTATACTTATACCATAATGATTAAATAAGTCCTCGGAATTAGAAATATCCAATTCCGTCCGAAAACTCATATAATAATAAGGAGGATCTGTCATGGCACTTCAAAGAAGAATTCGTTGTATGATTATGCGTGGTGGTACAAGCAAGGGGATCTATCTGTTAGAAAATGATCTGCCCCCAGAGCCTGTTCGGCGTGAACAGGTAATTCTCAAAATATTCGGCAGTCCGGATGTCCGCCAGGTCGATGGGCTTGGCGGCGCTGATCCGCTGACCAGCAAAGTAGCAATCATCGGGCCGTCCTCCATTTCCGGAGCGGATGTGGATTATACCTTTGGTCAGGTCGAGATTGCGAATGCCAAGGTGATATTTAGCGGTAACTGCGGGAATATTTCCGCTGGTGTGGGGCCATTTGCCATTCTGATGGGGCTAGTCAAGACACAGGTGCCTGTGACAACTGTGCGCATATACAATACCAATACCAAAAAAATATTAATCGAGGAGGTTCCAATAGAGGACGGCGAGCCGGCAGTTGATGGCGATTATGCCATTCCAGGTGTTCCGGGAACCGGTGCCGAGATTAAAATCAACTTCTCCAATACGATTGGTGCCATAACCGGTAAGCTCTTGCCAACCGGGAATCCGATGGACGATGTTGAAGTCCCGGAATTGGGAACCATTGCAATGAGCTTTGTTGATATGGGCAATCCGTTAGTCTTTGTCCGGGCGGCGGATCTGGGCTTTACCGGAATCGAAACGCCAGAGGAGATTGACAGCAACCCTGACAGTCTTAAGAAATTGGAGGCATGCCGGGCCAGCGCTGCCTTGAAATTGGGCTTTGTCAACAGTCTGAAAGATGAGATTCCGGCGTTGCCAATGATTGCTTTTGTTGCACCGCCCCAGGATTATGTAGATTTCTCGACTAGTAAACCGGTGGCGAAGGAAACTGTAGATTTTGTATCCCGTCTGATGTTCATGGGAATCATGCACAAAACCTATGCAGGAACTGGTTCCGTCTGTACGGCAGCGGCGGCTAAGATCCCTGGAACTATCGTATTTGAACAGATTGACAATCCGCGGGAACGCAATGTCATTCGAATCGGTCATCCGGCCGGTTCCATGCCAGTCAATGCTTATGTGCAGTACAACGGCAATAAAATTACCTTTGACAATGTCGGCAACTCCAGAACCGCCAGACGGATCATGGACGGCTATGTGTATATTCGGGAATCGTAAAACGGGATGAGCTTAAGGCGAAAGGAGAGAATGATATGGAAACAAAGACATTGGCGCAATTTGTCGTAAACCTCACTTATGAGGATATCGGACAAGAGACGCTTGAGATGGTCAAGCTTTGTGTGTTAGATTGGTTTGCCTGTTGTATCCGCGGTTCAGTGGAGAAGCCATCACAAATCTTGCAGGAGGTATTACAGGAGGAAGTATCAGCGGAACGGCAGAGCATGGTATTTGGTGCTCAGCCATACCATACCAGCGCTCTGTTTGCAGCGCTGAGTAATGGACTGTATTCCCATGCGCTGGATATGGATGATGTACATAAGGCCAGCTACACGCACCTGGGTGTCGGTGTGATTCCGGCGGCCCTGGCGGTAGCGGAGAAGGTAGGCGCCAGTGGCCGGGAGCTAATCGTTGCTATTGTAGCCGGCTATGAGATTATGGCGCGGGTTGCGGAATCGGTGTTGCCGGATTCTTATACCTATTGGCACCTGACCTCGACTGCCGGGACCTTCGGTGCAGCAGTAGCAGCCGGTAAACTGTTTAAATTAAATGTACAGCAGATGATTTACGCAATGGGATCGGCTGGGTCGCAGGCGGCAGGACTGTTTGAGTTCTTGCGGGATGGCGCCAATAGCAAAACCCTTCATGCCGGCAAGGCCAATTTTAACGGATTGCTGTCAGCGATGCTTTCCCAAAAAGGCTTTACTGCAGCAGAGAAAATCCTGGAAGGTGACAAGGGTTTTTGCAAGGCGATGACACCAACCCCACGAATTGAAATGCTGACAAAGGGACTGGGTGAAGGCTTTGAGATTGATGCCAACTCCTTCAAGCCGTATGCTTGTTGCCGTTGGGTGCACGGGGCGATCGGCGGGGCACTGGAACTTAAAGCAAAGCACGAGATTGCTGTGAATCAGATTAAGAGTGTTCAGCTAAAGGTTCATCCAACCGCAATTGAAGTCACGGATAACAGTGATCCGCGCACTATCTATGGCTGCAAATTCAGTCTGCAATATTGTGTGGCGATTGCGCTCTTGGAAAGCCGTGCGGGTGTTGACCAGTTTACGGAAGAATTGATGAATAACGCAGAGGTCAGAGGGCTGATGGCACTGGTTACCACCCAGGCGGAAACGATTGTGGATGCCGAAGGCAAAACGGGAGTGAACAACACGGAAGTCATCATTGAGATGCAGGATGGCGTAATGTATAGCACGATTATTCCTTATCCATTGGGGGACCCGGAGAATCCGATGTCCTTTGCGGATATGGAAGAGAAGTTTCGTTCACTGGTGGAGTCTGTGTATACAGAGGATACAATGAAGCAGATACTGCAGTTTTGCGAGAATCTGGAGACATGGGACAACATTGGCAGTAGGTTGGCGGCATTATTAATACCGCAAAGTGTGGATTCGTGCGTGTGAAGTGAGAACCAATCACGGGAAGGGAGCGGCCGAAAAAGTTATTACATACGGATTTAAATAATTCTGTTGGCAAGTGCAGAAGGGAATGTATTTGTCAACAAAGAATAAACACCATAATAATGGCAATCCTATTAATATAAAAACAAATCGTAAGAGGCGAGAAAATTGTCAAAAAGAGCAAATAAAGCAGAGCATTTCAAAAGAATACCAAAACATATCGGTATCATACCGGATGGAAACCGGCGCTGGGCAGTCG
>Ga0153938_1000897_pt1 | contig 12164 bp, 12 predicted proteins | sample TSNY022MetaG_FD_104740 | JGI IMG/M metagenome (GOLD analysis project Ga0153938, IMG submission 104740) | Attine ant fungus gardens microbial communities from New Jersey, USA - TSNJ022 MetaG | ecosystem: Host-associated > Fungi > Mycelium > Unclassified | place: USA:New Jersey: Brendan T. Byrne... | reverse complement strand
TGGTAAATATTGGAAATCAAAACCAATTAAAGAAATTGCAAATCGTAAATTATGTGAACAAATTTTTAATCTAAACAAATCCATGGATGATAATAAAGAAAATTGGATACAAGCAGAGGATAATCCTAGATCAACAGACGATGTTCCGTTTTAATAAAGATTGCGCATCACAGAGGTCAATCTGAAGTGCGCGATGACAGTTCCCCTCTATCCCTGGGAGAGGATGGCTCAAATAGCCGGGTAAGGATTTAAGTAAAAAAGGAGTATAAATGTCAGAAAATAACGTATTAAAGAAATTTACAACAGCGCAGTTTTTAAATTTTTGTTTAGGGTTTTTAGGCTTGCAGTTTGCCTGGCAGATGAGAATTATCTTATCAGGACCGGTTACGGAAAGTCTTGGCGCATCGCCGTTTATATATGGATTAATTTGGCTTGCCGGACCTTTTACGGGTATGGTGGTGCAGCCGTTAATCGGCGCAATGAGTGATAAAACGATTTCACCATGGGGCAGACGCCGTCCATATTTGCTTGGAGGAGCTATTTTAGCGTCAATTGCGTTATGGATATTCCCTAATTCAGCTAATGTTGCGAACTTTTTGCAGAACATAACAGGGTTGGAATTGCCTGCGTGGTCAGCTTTGTTGGTTGCCGCGATTATGATTTGGGTTATTGACGCATGTATTAACGTGGCTCAAGGACCTTACAGGGCGTTAATTCCGGATGTTATTCCTCAAGAACAGCATTCACTGGCAAATTCTTATATAAGTTTGGCTATCGGACTGGGTTCTGTTGTTGCGGCGGCAACCGCACCGTTTTTAAAATGGGCGTTTCATTATCAAATGTCAATCCAATCACAATTTATAATGGCGGCATTAGCGTTTACACTCGGTATGTTGTGGACTTGTATTATGATAAAAGAACACAAAGCATATTGTGAAAAACCTCAGGAGAAAGATTGTGAAGAATTGGTAGATGTTGCAAAAGAACAGGAAGCAACTTTTTGGGATTCGTTAAAAAACTTTTTCTTATTATCGCCTGAAGTCCCGAAAATTTGTCTTATGCAATTTTTTACCTGGATTGGTACTATGTGTATGATGATTTTCTTTACGCAGTATGCAGTGCACACAATATTCTGCGTGCCTGATTTGACTACTGCCGCGGAATCTACTAAAAAAATGTATGAAGCGGCTACATTGAACGGAACTAATTTTTCATCAATATGTTTTGCGATATTTAATCTTGTTTGCTTCCTTGTGGCAATTCCTATCGGTATTTTGTCCGCTAAATTCGGAAACAAAAAAATTCATATTATTTCTATAACGACAATGATAATTGCATATTTAGGGATGGCTTTTTCAAAAGACGCTAAAATTGTCGCTGCAATGATGGGGCTTGCAGGCATAGGCTGGGCAAGTATTTGCGCGCTGCCGTTCGCCATGTTGTCGCAATTCATTAAACGAGGCACGGAAGGTTCAGTTATGGGTATTTTTAATATCTTTATAGCAGGTCCACAAGTGTTTGTTTGCACAATAGTTGCATGGTTTATTTCAAAATGTGTGTTTGAAATGGGTTCGGATGCAATAAATTATCACTGGGAATACACATTTATAGTCGGCGCGGTGTGCTTGGCGATTGCCGCAATAGTTGCTAACACTATTAAAGAAAAAATATAAAAAGGAGGGGAGCAGAGATCAATCTGCCCACTACCGTCTTACAAAATCGTATTTTATACTATTTAATACCTAAAAGGTTTTTAAGTGCATTTTTCACTAGCTTAATTCTTGGTACGCTTGATGTTTTAAGCTGTATGTAAGAATCATTAATACCGGAACCGAGGTGCATTGTTTTTGTTCCCGTAGTTTTGTAGTAAGCTTTTTTAGCTATGTTTGAAACGCCTTTAGCTATGCTTTTTGGTTTGATAATCGTCATAATTTTTTCCTTTCTACATTGATTTTTAAAATTGCTGCTACCTACAATTTATTAAAAAACAAATACTTGAAAAAATTGACACTGCCGCTCCATATTCTATTCTATTCTATTGCCTGTTCCTATAGGGTTTGAGGCGATTTAAAATTCGCATTCACAAAAATTAACAAACCCTAAAAAGTTGACTAAATTCTATATTCATATTATGTTAAGAATAATTACAACCTATCTGAATTCAATTACAACAACAGAAGGAAAAAATGAAAAAGATACTTTTAATATACCCGCCATCGCCTGTTATGAACAGGGAAGACAGATGCCAGCAGCCGATAAAAGAACTACTGGTAATTCCTCCGCTGCCACCTACCGACTTAATGTATCTTGCCGCGGTTGCTGAAAAAGCCGGTTATGAAGCAAAAATTGCCGATTACAGCTTGGGCGGAAACATTGTAGCGGATATAAAAGATTTTGAACCGGATTATTTGGTTGTAAATATTGCGACTCCTACATTAGAAAGCGATTTAAAAGCAGTGGAGATTGCAAAAACCATATCGCCTAAGGTTGTCACCGTTGCAAAAGGTGCGGCGTTTTTAACACACGGCAATTTTATTATGCAAAATCATAAATTGCTTGATATAGGTATTGTCGGCGAAGCGGAAGAAACTTTAAAAGAAATTCTTGAAGGAAAGCAATTGCATAACGTTAAAGGTATATATTTCAGGGATGATTTGCTCGTAAAATACACAGGGGAGCGACCTTTTATTGAAGATATTGACACAATTCCATTCCCTGCGCGTCATTTGGTGGATAATAATTTATACAGACGTCCCGATAATAATAAAGTGCAGGCGGTTATTAAGGTTTCGAGAGGATGTCCGTTTCATTGCTTTTTCTGTCTGGCAACTCCTGTATCAGGCGCTAAGGTCAGACGCAGAAGCGCAGAAAGTATAATGGCGGAAATTCAAATATGTGTTGAAAAATACGGTATAACTAATTTCTTATTCTGGTCGGATATTTTTAACCTTGATAAAGAATGGACTATGAATTTGTGCAGAAAAATTATTGAAAGCGGCTTGAAAATTACCTGGTCTGCAAATACCCGCGCAGATACGGCTGATTTGGAAATGGCAAAGCTTATGTACAAGTCGGGCTGTCGTCTTGTAAGCATTGGGGTTGAAAGCGGTTCACAAGAAATGCTTATTAAAATGGGTAAAAAGACAACCTTAGAACAAATCAAAGAAACTGTTAAAGTATTCAAAAAAGCGAAAATCAGGATTTATAATTATTTTGTGATAGGGCTGCCTTGGGAAACAGAGGAAACCGTCGAAGAAACGATTAAATTTGCGATTGAACTAAACAGTGATTTTATAAGTTTTTATACCGCGATGCCGTTGCCGGGAACGAGATTTTATGACTACGCCTGTGAGAATGAGTTGTTTGATAAAGATACGTCTTTTGAAAATGCGTATTTTTATCCTGCGGTGAATACTCACAGTTTAACTAAAGAAAGAATATTTGAACTTCATAAATCCGCTGTTAAGAGATATTATCTCAGACCGAAATATATACTTATGATGCTGACAAAAATTCGTTCAATAGATGAATTTAGAAATTATTTCACTGCAGGATTAAATTTGCTTCTCAGAAAATAACAGTTGGTAACGGGCGAAGCTGTACAGCCTGGGTAATCCAAAATGAGAATATGGATTATCTGCACTGTAATGATTTATCATGGAACGGTAAGACTAAGTGTAAATAATATAAAATTTTATAAAATGGCAATTTTATTTTGAAAAAATACTTTATATATTAAAAGGGGATATATGATGGGTGATAAAATTGCAATTGGAAATGATTCAATATCTAAAAATAATAGAGAACAATTTTCGTTTTCTTCATATCCGGATAGTTTTGAATCGGATTTAAAAAAAGATTCTATTTATAACATAGCTAAAAAAACAAAAGAAGTTCCAACGACAGAGCCTAAAAAAAATGATAATACTTCACATGGGATTTCTTGGTTTGATAGTCTATCTGTAAAAAAAGATTCTCCATTGGATAAATTCATAAAACTATGTGATGAATTATTCGATTAATAAAATATCATTTAAAAAAGACGGACAATTATTTCCGTCTTTTTTTATAAATTAAATTTAATTATACTGATAAAACAAATCCGCCTTTGTCAGCATTTTTAAGCGCCTCGCCGTCAATTTTGGCACGAAGATTTTTAATGTATTTATATACATAATCTCTCGGTAACTCCAATAATGTCGCTAAATCTTTAGCATAAACAATCTTGTTTTTGTTTTGTACAAGATGATCAAAAACTCGTTGTTCTCTGTCTGTAAGAGCTTTCTTAAATACAATTCGAACGTCATCTCTTAAAGAATTGTCTGAATTTGAAATGGATTTTATTTCCGATATTGTTTTTTCGACTTTTGGTTTTGCCGTTTTTTGTATATTTTGTTTTTCAGCTTTAATTTCATCCTGAGTAATTCTATTTATAGAGAACGGTGTAACCGAAATTTCTCTTTCTCTGTCAAATGAACGCTCTGCAATCGTGCTTAGTCTTTCTGTGCGTGACGGCATCCAATCACTTGTTGAAGAAACTACCGGCTGACCTTTTAATACAATATCAACAAGATCTTTTGTCGGCTTAGCTTCTTCTATCTTTTTCCCTAATCTAGCAGCAAATTCCTCTAATGTAATCTTTTCTAATGAGCTTCTCCATTGCTTAATTTCATCCTTGCTCAAGTATTCAGACATTCATTAATCTCCTTAAACTATCTGTGTCTTACCTATATTTTATAATTTAGCATAAAACTTTAATAAAAAAATGAAATGTTTCACAACGTAAATTTTTGTGTTTAATATTTTACAATTAAGGAATAAGTTATATTTATTAAGGATATCTGAAAGGATATCATCGCTAATATAATACTCCTGAATCCAATATTTTTTGAACTTCCGCCTGCATAATTTGGTTGATTTCTGAAACGGATTTTGTTCCGTCAATACTTATAAATCCATATTCGGATTTCATTCTGTCATATTCATCAAGACATTTCTTCTGATAAATTTCAAAACTTTTATAAAAATCTGTTGAAAAACCGACGTCACGTCCGCTTTCATATATATCCAAACCTGTAGTGCCGATAATTCTCTTTAACAAAACATCCACCGGCATATCCAAATAGAATATCAAATCAGGTTCGGGCGCATATTCATACAGGTTTTTAACCCATTCTATATCTTGCCCTCTAACAACATCGCGCGCAAGCGCAGTATAATAGTATCTGTCCAAAAGCACTACAAATCCTGATTTAAGTGCAGGTATAACAGTTGTTTCCAGTCTGTCCGCAAAATCAGATGCATATAGAAGGCTGTATGTGGTTGCATTTAATAAGTTACGTTCTTTTGCTTCGTCAATAACATTTGCAATAAGGCGGGAAGTTTTCCACTCTGATACCATAACTCCGTATGACTGATCCTGTATAGATTTTTTCAAAAGTTCCAGCTGTGTGGATTTACCTGAACCGTCTGTTCCCTCAATTACTACAAGAAGACCTTCATATCCGTGTTTTCTGTTGAATTTTTCAGTCATATTACACCTCTATTCCTTTTTTAGAAAGAACTTCTTTTAATAATTCTCTGATTTTAATTTGTTTTGTATGTATGGATTCCATCGCGTCAATTCTGACCAGTCCGCATTCGTCGACCATTTTTTGATATTCATTTACAACGCGCCCCTGAAATATTACATAACTTTCATAAGGGTCGTTGCTTAATTTTAAATCCATACCCGCTTCATAAAATTTTGGCGTTCTGTTTGAACAAATTCTTTTCATAGATTCTTCCGTATCTATGTCAAAATATATTGCTAAATCAGGTTTTACGGCAAAACTATAAACTTTTCTAATCCAGTTTTTATCAACGCCTCTCGCAACATCACGCGCAAATGCAGTGTATGCGTATCTGTCCGCAAGAACAATAAATCCGGCTTTCAATGCGGGAGCGATAATTTGTTTATATCTGTCCGTAAAATCCACTGCATGTAAAAGAGAAAATGTTCTCGGAGACAGCAGATTTTTCTTTTTTGCGCGTTTTGTGGTTTCACAAATTAAGTCTGACGAGTTCCACTCAGTATAAATTACATCCTGACCTGTTGATTTGAGCCAATCTCTTAAAAGAGAAAGCTGTGTGGATTTGCCTGAGCCGTCAATACCTTCAACGCAGACAAGAGTTCCTTTTAAATTGTGTTTTTCAGTTAATTTTGCCATTTTTATAACCTCAATAAATATTTTTTTCATCCCGAACCGGTTTCGGGAACTTTTTGTTTATTTATTTTCAAGCATTGAAACATTTATTTTCCCGAACTTAGCTGATAGATTATCAATCAAATGAATAAAATATAGCTGCGGTTCAAGATCTCTTTCATTCAAATCTATAATTGCGCCCCAATCAGCGCGTCCGTGGTGTGCTGCAATCATTCTTGCAATTTCTTTGAATCCTTCGTTCATGCAAATGGAGAATCCGTATTGAGTATGTGTTAACCAATCTTTGCGGAAGTTTTCATTATAGTCAATCAGTCCGGTTTCCGTATCAACGGTATATTCAAAAATTTTCCCTATATCGTGAAGGATACAGGCTGCCAGTAATTCGTCCAGATTTAATCTGAGCGCTGAAATTGCCCAATTTGCTTCTGCATATTCAAGACATTCCAGAATGTGAACCATTAAGCCGCCTACATAATTATGGTGCATAAATTTTGCGGCAGGCGCGATTTTGATTTTATCTTCGTGTTCTTTAAAGTATTCAGATAAGAAATTTCTTAGTTTTTCATCTCTGATTTTGCCAAAATATGTTTTTATTTCACTGAAAGCCTCATTCTGTTCTTGTTCAGACAAACCCGTTTTTGCTTCTTTTACCAATTCCAGAGCTGAAACAAGACAGTTATTGAATTTTTCGTTATAGGAAGCGGAGGCTATTTTAACGTGGTTACCTGTTCTGAATATTTTATTATCCATTCTGTTTAAGGTTTCTTCCCAAAGAATACAATTCAACAAAGAGTCATCATCAGGATCTTTTAACTGTAATTTACCCATTTTAGTTCCTGATTTTGTATCTCCTACTGAAAATAAATTTACTTCATATACTTTTTCTGTATCAAACATTTTTACCTGCCCTTAATTTCTGCTTTTATCTATTATCTTATCATTATTCCAAGTGAACGAAGACCGAATTTCTGCGCCAATTCTTTCTATCTCATGATTTGCGTTTTCCTCTCTTAACCTGTTGAAGTTCAGGCATCCTGAATTGAACTCATTTAAAAATTCATTTGCAAACTCACCGCTTTGAATGTTTTGAATAATTTGTCTCATTGCTTTTTTTGATTCTTCGCCGATAACTTTAGGTCCGCGCGTCATATCTCCATATTCCGCTGTGTTTGAGATTGAATATCTCATATCAGCCAGACCGCCTTGATTTAATAAATCAACTATTAATTTCATCTCATGAAGCACTTCAAAATATGCCATATAGGGCGAATAACCTGCTTCTACAAGTGTTTCAAATCCCGCTTTAATTAAGGCTGTAACTCCGCCGCAAATTACTGCCTGCTCTCCGAATAAATCTGTTTCAGTTTCTTCACGGAAAGATGTTTCAATAATTCCCGCTCTGCCCGCGCCGATTGCCGATGCGTATGACAATGCAATTTCTCCGGAATTTCCTGTCGGATCCCGGTAAATCGCGATTAATGCCGGAACACCTTTACCTTTTTGATATTCACTTCTGACGGTATGCCCCGGACCTTTCGGCGCAACCATAATTACATTTATATTATCGGGAGCAGTAATTTTACCGAAATGAATATTGAAACCGTGAGAGAACATTAAATATTGTCCCTCTCTTAAATTAGGTTTTATTTCCTCTTCGTAAACCTTTGCCTGAATTTCATCCGGGATAAGCATTTGTATAATATCTGCCCACAAAACCGCTTCTGCTATGGATAGGGTTCTAAACCCGTAATCTTTCGCTTTGGTTTCTGAAGCTCCTCCCTCGCGAAGTCCTAAAACCACGTTACAGCCTGAATCTTTAAGGTTCATAGCCTGTCCGTAACCTTGCGAGCCAAACCCGATTATAGCGATTTTTTTCGATTTAATCAAGTCTCTATTAATATCTTTATCAAGATAAATTTTTAGATTACTCATAATGCCTCACTAAATACCTAAGATGTTCTAATTCTATCACAAATAAAGATTATTTAATATTCTTTAATATATTGTTAATTTTTAGTTTTTTCAGGTTTTTAATAAAAACAATGATTAAAATAAATCCATATAATAATATATCCTTTAAAGCTAATTGTGTTTACCACAGTGAGCTGCATTCAGATTCAAAATATAAATTTGAAAAAAAGATTTTTAATTATGCACCGCAAAAAGATTCTTTTTTTATAAAAAAATACACCGGACCAATGAAAAAAACGGACGGTATTTCTACTGAGGCGAGCAACTATGGCGAACCATACGGAGGAGGCTGGCTGCTTTCTGATATTAATACTCCTTTAAGCACATCCGGAGTTTATACTTGTGCCGTTTTAAATCTTGTTAATGAAAAAGATAACAGTCATATATTAATGCACGTGCTGCATTCTACACCTTCGCATTACATTAAAGAATTTATAGATGAAAAATTTTCTGATTTTACAAAGGCGAATATAGTCGGAGGTGAGCAATTAGAAACAATAAAAACTATGAAATCTATTCTGGCTGCGGTTAAGGATATCAATCCGGATATAAAAACTTGTTTTTATAATACAGTTACGCAAAATCCGGAAATAATTGCGTATAAAGGGGAAATTTTTTATATGCCGAATAAAACTTGTTCATTATCTTTTGCTCAAAACAAAGAAAACTATATTTAATTAGAAGTTAAAACTCCGTTATCGCCGAATAAGAATACCTGCAAAGCATTTTCCTGTTGTTTTATCGGCTTATAAAATTCCTTTACTAATATAAACTGGCTCTGAACGCAATTGAAATTTCTATCTCTTAACTGAGATTCAAGAGTGCTTGAGGTTTTAATGTATTTTTTTAATTTGATGAAAACGCAAAAATCAGATTTTCTTTTAGAAATTTGCTTAAGCGCAAAGTTTAAAATATCATCAAAAGATATATCATAGCCTTCATTTTTTGAAATATCTATAAAAAAGTTTATATTATCGCTTGTAGTTATTGATAGATATAGGATAATTCTATTTCTTTCCGGATCTTCCAAAACATATCTATTTTTATAAAAATTTGATAATCCTGCAAAAAACGGCTCCTGATATTCTTCTTTCAATCTTTCAAGTGCAGGTCTGCAGTGACTTATTAATTCTCCGTTGAATAGCCGGCTTACGGCTTTTGAATCCGAATTCTGACAAGTTCTGAAAGGAATCGTTGTTTCCTTAATTTGATAATTTTCCACTTTCCATAATGACTCGCTTGAGCATTGACGAAAGCCGCAGCCTGTCACAAATAAATTAAATAATTCCATATGGGATTCATCCACAGAAACAGTAAAAGAAGTTGCGCCTTTTGCGCCATACTTAGCTATAACAAATTCAACCAATTGTTTTCCTGCATCATAGTAATTCTGCTGAAATACTAATTTAGTAATATTAATCTTATAAGGATTCCCTAATGTCGGAATAACCGTTATAAGTCCTAAAATCTCATCTTTTTCTATTAAAATGAAAGATTCAGGCAAAAATTTATATTTCAGAGGAAATAAAAGATTTAAAAGTACAAGCGCATCAGACATTAAGGCTTTGGAAAATCTCTCGCCTTCATCTGCGCCCAGATATGAGATCATTTTTTTGATTTTATTTCCATCAAAACAATTTAATCTTCTTATTCTAGCCATAAAATTATTATAATATTTATTTTAATAAGTTGCAATACCAAATATTATATTTATCAGTTTCGGAATCATTCTAAAACCCTCCTCGCGTATGTAGCGTTTCATGAATATTTTCGCGTTTTAAGGGCGCACATGTGATCCCTCTTGGATTATTCGCAGCTCGGAAAAACGTGGTTTCCCTCACTTAGACGAGTTTCGGACTTCGTCCTCACTCTTGCGAAAATCCGCAAACATTATGTTTGTCAGTTTCGGAATCATTCTAAAACCCTCCTCGCGCACGTGGCGTTTCATAAATATTTTCGCATCTCAATGGCGCACGAATGATCAAAACATCATGTTTTGTGGTAAAATCTTAACGTAAGGAAAAAATGAAAACAGCTGTAATTGAAAATAATAAAATAGTTGTAAAAGAGCTAAGCGATGTAAAATTGAACGGCAGAAAAGGCGCGGTCGTTCAAGTTTTAGGCTGCGGACTATGCGGTTCTGATATTGTTAAATTTGTGCAAAAGCTTTCCAAAAGCGGAGCGGTTTTAGGACATGAAATTGTTGCCAGAATTAAAGAAATAGATTCCGATACCGGTTTTAAAGCTGGCGATGAGATAGTTTCTTCACATCACGTGCCTTGCAACGAATGTAAATATTGCAAGAGCGGAAATGTTTCAATGTGCGAATATTTTAAAACTACAAACATTGAACCCGGCGGATTTAGTGAACTCGTATTTTTATCTGATGAACATTTGAAAAATATGGCGTATTTAAAACCGGAAAATTTGTCATATGACGAAGCTTCTTTCTATGAACCTTTGGGCTGCTGTGTACGTGCGATAAAAAGAGCAAGATTGTCAAAAAATTCAAAAGTCTTGGTGGTTGGTTTGGGATCAATAGGTTTATTGATGGCGCAAGCGTTAAAGGCATACGGAATGCAGGTTATCGGCTGTGATTTGTTAAAAGAACGAATTGAGCTGCTTGAAAAATATGGCATTGAGGCGCATAATGTCAGCGAATTGAAATCGGATATGGAGGCGGATGCAATTTTCATGACATCAGGTTCGGACAAGGCAATAGATACCGCTTTAATGTGTATCCGTGACGGCGGCACAATTTTGGTTTTCGCAAGCACGCCTCTGAATAATGGGTATGCAAATAATGAAATTTATTACAGAGAATTAACGGTGTTAGGAAGTTATTCGCCTGCGCCTGAAGATTTAAAAGATTCACTGGTATTATTAAAATCAGGAAAAGTCGATGTGAAAGGACTTTCTACAATTTATAATATGGAAGATATAAATAAAGCTTTTGAAGATACAATAAATAACCGTGTTTTTAAAGCATATATAAGGATTAAAGAATGAAAGCAATTCAATATTACGGACCTAAAGATATAAAATACGAAGATGTTATGGTCAAACCTCCGGAAGAAGGCGAAGTTGTTGTCAAGGTTGAAGCGGCGTTGACATGCGGAACTTATGTTAAGACTTTCCGACGCGGTCATCCTGTTTTGATTAAAAATGTTCCGTCAGGTTTCGGGCATGAATTTGCAGGTACGGTGTATAAAACAGGTAAAGGCGTTGAGAACGTAAAAGTCGGTGACAGAGTTGTCGCGGCTAATTCGGCTCCTTGCGGCGATTGTTTTTATTGTAAAAAAGAAGAATATAATTTATGTGAAAATTTGGATTTATTAAACGGAGCGTATGCGGAATATATTACTGTCCCTGCAAGGATTGCAGCGAAAAATATGCTTATAATCCCCGATAATTTAAGCTTTGACAAGGCGGCTTTTTGTGAGCCTTTGGCAAATGTTGTTCACGGAGTAGAAAGAACCGCAATAAGAAAAGGTGATACTGTCGGTATAATCGGTATAGGTCCGATAGGCTTAATGTTTGCACGGCTTGCAAAACTAAAAGGTGCGAAAGTCATTGTAGCAGGAAGAAACCCGCTTAAATTAAAAATGGCGGAAGAATTTTCCTGCGCAGATGAGATTGTTGATTTAACAAAATACCCGAATCCCGAGAAAATTTTCAAGGAATTCAGCGAAGAAGGCAAAGGGCTGGATGTTGCGGTTGAATGTGTAGGATTGCCGGAAATTTGGGAAAGAATTTTTTCCTGTGTAAGACCGGGCGGCACTGTTCATTTTTTTGGCGGCTGTAAGTCAGGTTCGACGGTTACTTTTGATACAACAAGAATGCACTATGGCGATATTAAAATGATTAGCGTATTTCATCATACGCCGAAATATTTCAGACAGGCGTTGGACTTGATAGCCTCAGGACAGGTGGAAGTGGAAAAATTAATCACGGATACTTTGGGGTTAAAGGATATAGAATACGCTA
>Ga0153938_1000896_pt1 | contig 12170 bp, 13 predicted proteins | sample TSNY022MetaG_FD_104740 | JGI IMG/M metagenome (GOLD analysis project Ga0153938, IMG submission 104740) | Attine ant fungus gardens microbial communities from New Jersey, USA - TSNJ022 MetaG | ecosystem: Host-associated > Fungi > Mycelium > Unclassified | place: USA:New Jersey: Brendan T. Byrne... | reverse complement strand
TCTTTTTCCCTCCGAGTGCTTCTTTTCATGAACCTTGGGAACCCAAATTCCCGTAAATTTCAAAAAAGAAAAAGAAAAAGACACAAAGCAAGAACAAGAGTTAGAGTGGCCATATCCCAGTATAAGCTGTGATAATTTGCCGCATGGCTTCTCCAAGTACAAAAGAAGGAACTCGAAAAAGATTCTTCTTCAATCTTCTTATCTCCTCCGATAACAGGGCAGTGCTATGGCACGAAAAGAATAGCCACTGATCTGAGATAGTCACCTGGCCAATATATGAAAGGGAGGGAGAAGATCTCGATGTATAGAGAATAGATGTTAAGCAAACAAACAGACAAATGACATCTCATCATTTGAGAAGCATCAAGTGAAGGGGAGAAGGATGTACCTGTGCACAAAGAGAAGCAAGCACCCAATGATGCCGTCGAATCACGACAAATCCCGTACACCGAGTCATGAGCTAGAAACTTGACTATAATTAAGGCAAGCTCATGAAAGCTGTAGTCTTCTGGGAAGTCTTGTTGAAGAGGAAGCACATATTGTTAATTTCCGATAAGCTCGCTACTAGAGACTTTCCGGAAACGCTCTCAGCAACGACAAAGAACAGCAGACAATCGTTCAAATACCTTAGGCCATTGGGTGATTTGTCAATGGTATGGGTTCAGGGTGGTGACGGCCAGAAAAAAGCTCGGTATCTTTGGTGCCTAACCTCTGTCAAAGCTGAATTTGTAATCTGGACTCAGTGACCATGGATCTGCTCAATGTTATGAACTTCACATGGTCTGTGTTTCAAAACACTTTTAACCACCATCAGTTTTATGACACATCAACCAATCGGACTTCCGATACTGCTTCTCTTTTCCTGGCTGTCTCGTTAGAATGCATATGCAATGGGTTCCTGGATTTGAGGTCCACACCTGTATATGTTTGCCATGGGTTTTCAAACCCATCACCTGTTGCTACCTTGACGCCAATCGGATTGCTACACCGCCCGTCATCACCATTACATCGACATGAGTCCCCCAGGACACAGCCTGAATCTATAAACATCGAAAAAAGATACTTACAAGAAAATGTTGACAAGCTCATCATACTATCAGTGCATTGATGACCATTGCCCCATGAAACCCATTCTCACGGTTTTCGTTTCGTTTGTTGGGTTCGATACACCCCTAGCAACTTGACTGTGAACATGAGACATACTAAAGGCGACCTATCGCCATGAAGTATATCTTCGCTTTAATATGAGGAGGTTCAACAATTCTTCCGATCAGGAGTGTTAACACGCGACGGAACGGATTGAGTCAGTGCGCTGCGCTGATCAGTATGAATTGGATGGAGCGCAAACAATTGAGTGGGTAAACTTTGACAGACACTGATTGATTCAGTATTGCCTTGGTATAGACTCCTGGAAGGTCATATTAGCACTTATCTGAAACCAGCTTTATAACCATCAATGTACTCAAGATGAGATTTTCAAGATCTTTGCTCCAAGGTAGTCGTAAGCAGCAGTTCCATTTTCCTAATCCCTACGAGTCGAGCTGCAGTACATCAGGGGAGACCAGAATAGGTCAGTAGGACTTTTGGTTTGATGAGAGCAAAAACATCTTCAGCAGTCCTCAAATACCCTCTTGGAGTCGTCCGTCAGCCAATAGCATATACTTTTTTGACGCCGTGAAGCAGATGAAGATGGCTACCTCCTTACGTTCACTGGCTTATGGGACCCCTTAAACCCTCAAGAAGTTGACAATGCTACGGGCTTTTCCTCGAGGACGAAGGCAGGCTGTCCCAGGGCTTGTATATCCAACTTTGGGCGATGGAAAAGAATCATAGAACCCATAGCTTCAGAACGTTACAACACAGCAGAAGCAGCAATTTGTTGCGAAGAGAAAATGCCAAATGGAGCTTCCGTCAGAGCTGATACCAGGGCATGTTAGCTAATTCTGGTTACTGCATAGAGCATGTATTTCCCTAAAGGCATTTATACCTCAAGCCTACCATGTGCAAATTTTGCCCACATCCTACTCCCTTGGCCACATGTCTCCTGTAGACATGCACCTGACATTGGGTCCTATCTAGGCCCTGCGCGTTTTAGTACTATCTTGCTTGTGGATCCAAAAAGCTTGTCACGTGATTGATCATCCTGTTTTCACTTTTACTTGAGGCTCCAATTACAATGTCCTTTGAACATGCTCCAGTTACAAAGGGTATGTTCAGGCACGACACAATCATTGAACTTGCTGACATTGCTGAATAGCTATGATGATGGGCTCGGCCCTTTCGTCGTTCTTTGTTGGTTTGTTTGATATAAAACACTACTTCCATCTTCAAGTAGGTGCAGGCTGCTTATGACGCAGATGCGATCTCATTTGATTAGTTGGTGCCTCATATTTCTCGACACCACCAAGTACGCATATTTTTCAGGTGTATCTTTGCCTCACACATCTAACAGGCGGATGCATTCTAGTATTGGCGGCTTGGAACACAATATCTCGCATTTCAGAACTCGAGCGAACTTCTGCTCGCTGAAATCCTGCTCTACAACTTTGGGATTCACATTGAAAGGCGGTTTGGAAGCGTGAAATATGCTGTAAGTGGAGGTATCATGAAGCAATCATATAGACATTCAGTCCATAGGCAGTCTTTCCTCGTTGTCACAACTCTTCTTGCCACAACACTGGAATTCTTAGCTTTACTCCTCTTTAATTCACTGGGACTCAATTATATTTCCGCCGGTGCTCTGGCACTTGTCTATAGTATCATTTACCAATATTCAAGATTAGTTCCTTCTGCATACCGATTTCGGATATTCGGAATTCAATTCAACAACAAAAGCCTCAATTACTTTCTGGCATTCCAGGTACGCATCAACGAATTTCATAATTCACAGATGAATATTCCTTCTATCTTAGCTCGCGATTAGTCGTCTTCCGGGATCCTTGGTGGTCGCAATCATCGGTATCATCATTGGCCAGATTTATCGTTCAGATATCGCCAGCTTTAATACATACCGACTCTCACCACCGGTAGTCACGTTGTCGAGATGGATCATCCTCCCGTTTGTCGGCTCACTGCGTGCCCCTCGACGGTCGACAAGAGCATTCCCTGAGAACTTTCATGCACAACAGACAAGATTAGTTACACCTGGAAACGATGAAGTTGTGACCACTTCAAGAAGTGCAACCCAGGAGAGCTCACGCAGAATACGGAATGCTAATACTAACGTGGGTGTGGGAGATAGCGCAGCCATCTCTAGAAGTTCAGTAATGAGAGAGTGGGTCGATGAATTGACGGGAAGGGCGGATCGGATAAATTCAGGAATGCCAGTTCCCACAGAGGCAGAAATAAGTCAGCTCACTACTATGTTCCCTGCTGTTAGGCGAGAAGTTGTGATCAGGGCGTTGCAGGGAAGGTTAGTGACTATTCCTTTCTTGGTTCATGGATTCAATCAATATTCGTGTTCAGTCGAAATATTGAAGGCGCAGCGGAGACTCTCTTGTCAGCCCATAGCTGAGATGGAGCTAGTCACAGTAACAAGCTATTGATTTCACTATTTTAAGTAGTCAACTCTTGCTCCTCATCCTCGTCGGCTCCGTCGTCGTTTTCATTGATGAGAGCATCAGGGGGCACAGAATACAGACGAACTACCGGCTGTAAGAGTTAATCAGTGGATGGTTTAGTACAACTCTTCAGAATTGTGTACCTTGTTGGGGTCTTTGACTAACACATACTTGCCCTCAGGCAACTTCATGCATAGATCTGTGACCATGCGTACGATGCCCCATCCGTTGGCCAAGGACATGTTGAGCTGAATTGCAAAGTCAGTTGGCTTAACGGACGTTGTGCTCAAAATAACGTGGTGTGTGTTATCGCGAGGGTTCGCGCGAGAGATATACCTGTCCGATGTACATATCAGCAAATATGAGGACAATGATGTCGATCCGAAGGTGCAAGATGAAACACCAGAACATGTCATTGATCAAGGAGATACCTTGATAAAGGAGTGCCCAACAGAAATCAATATATAGGAAAACATACCCGATTTTCATCGTATCGATACCAGCAAGGGTACCTTGTACAGCCCATTTGGCTAACTTGGAGCCATTGTTTTTCATTTCAGTTGCAACAACTGCTCCACGCTGGGTATCTAACTTTGAGCGCCAATCAGGCGCACCTGCAGCACCTGGAGCCCTAGGGTCGAACTCATTCAATGCCCGAATGGTAACCAAGCCCTGGCCCTCAAGGGCATTTTGACCGGGAATGTAAGCATCAGCCTCTGTTCTAACGCAAACCTTAATGTCTTCGTCTTCTGTTATTCCAATATCAAAAAGTCGATATCGATAGCCACAGGAAGCAAGTGGCTCGGTTTCATCTTGCCCATAGAATGGATTAGGATGCGCGAATTCAACGGCTGGTGGTGAGCCGCTTTCGACAACCGCTTGGAAACCGAAGTTTTGATTGATGTATGTGGCTTCCAAAGAGAGCGACGTAGCAGAGTTGATTGAAGGAGTTTCCGATGCCGATTTCTCAGCAAGGTTGTTGAGATTTTGAGGAGCTGGATCTTGAGGAGGATCGGCAGCATTTTCGTTCACTGTGACGGTATCAAATGGACCACCATCCCGCTTGTCAAGGAAAAGCTTGTCTCCTTCCCTGGTAATGACGATATCCCAGGGATAGACCGATCTCGGTGCGCACATCAATGCGCTTAAGATCACGTCGGTGGCATAGACAGTGGCGACACCTTGGGCAGCGAGCTGAGGGGATAATGAGCTAGTTTGAATGAAAACTTGAAATATAGGCGTACTTGCTGAATAACAGGATCATCAGAGGTTGTCGGATTGTATTTCATGCGATCCAACGGCTGAAGTGGCCTCTCGGTTTTGGGGGTAATACGGTCGTACATCTTATCGTACGCAAACAAGCGACCATAATAACCCCTTCGATTGCGAATCAAGGATTATGGGAGAAGTGGTGAAAATAAGACTCACAATTCCTGTGGTGCATCGACTTCCAAACGAAGCTTACGTAATGTACTGAACTCGAGTTCCTCAGTCATGGACCAATCGGGTAAGATAGCCACAGATGACTCCCGCATGCGATTGTTCTAGTGGCTTGTGAGATCCAATGCCATATATGAGTCTCAGCAGTACAGACCCTGTCCCATTCTCGCCATCTGCGACCTGCGCCTCGTTGATTGACACCACCTCTGGAGGTAATGGCTCTACGGGCACCTCGAACAACACCCCTGGTAGAGTAAGTGGTCGTTGTACGTGCAGCGCCGCGTCCTCGAGTGAATGCATTTCCACGTCGAGGCGCCGTGGCCTTATTATCGACGAGAGAAAACGATGCTTCGTCCTCCACGTGAAAGTAGGCAAAAGCACTTGCAGTACCGCTTCCAAATGCTTGAGTTCCATCTCTTCTGCGGCCACTAGAAGCGGGAGCACGTGTACCCTGAGTTGAAGGCAGCCCTACTGCTGTTTGACGGCTATCAGATGAGATATCATTCCAGTCTGCAAATCGGCCAAGTTTATCAGATTTCGAATAAGGGGCATAAGGGATGTCTTTGAATTTGAATTGATTCGGAAAATTTGAGGTTGATGGTCCCCAGCCGCCGTCTGGATTGTCATTGATTGGTGGTAGTGTGAAAGAAGGCATTTGGCAAGGATTGAAATATTGTATCGCAAATTTCAAGATCAAACGACTATAACGTGGGAAAATACCTTCTTTGACCAATATGAAGTATGTCCTGTTCTTGCTGAGTTGACGATAGCTGACTCTCTTCAGTGTAGTCCGAGAAATAGATCGTATCAACGAGGCAGAACTTCAACTTGGTTCTGGCGCAGCTTCTTGGCATGAGGACTACAAAGACTCGGCTTACATATTCGTTGGCGGTTTGCACTTCGACTTGACGGAAGGGGACGTCATCACAATATTCTCTCAGTGCGTACACTCAAACCTGGGACAAAACAGTGTTTTTCAATCAATGCTGCTAGGTATGGTGAGGTCATGGACGTGAATCTTCCTCGCGATAAGGAAACCGGCAAGACTAGAGGCTTTGGATTTCTCATGTATGAAGATCAGCGTTCCACTACACTTGCTGTCGACAATCTCAATGGAGCTAAGGTCTTGGGAAGAACACTCCGTGTCGATCATGTGAAAAATTATAAACAACCCAAAATCCAGGATGAGGATGGAGAATGGGTTGATGCTAAGGAACAAAGCTTGAATGCCAAGCCACAACTTGTTGTACATGGTGATTTTTCCCTTTTCCTATGACTATTCCTTTCTCAATGATTTTCCAGAAAAAATGGCGAACACTGAATCATCTGAGTCGGGTCCTGAGATTGACCCAGAAGATCCTATGCGCGATTATCTGATCAAAAAGTGGAAAAAAGAACGAGTCAGACTCAAAAAGAAATCAAAAAGGGAAAACCAGGGACGAAACTCCTGAAGCAAGACATGTTAGTGCACATGTCTCATTTGAATTTTGATAAAATCCATGTATTTGCACACGGCGAGTCAGCGCCACATGATGTACATCTAACTTCCTCGGACTTCACAATAATTGCTTGGCCTCTCTTTTAATTCACCAAGACTCATTCAGCACAGTCCTGGAGAACTGCACAGTAGGAGGCATTTGGTGGTCTGGAGACTGGCGTGTGTATAATTTGTACCAGACCCTTGGCGGAACCCTAACTGGAGATAAGGTCTGTACCCCAAACTTGTTCAGTGCATCACCCTTCTTCATTGGATTGAAAAGGGCTTGAGTGAGACAAAGCGGTGTTTTGAAACGACCTCCGGTATCTCTGATACGCTCATTCAAATCTGAAACATGACGAGCAGATAATGGAATATGTCCGGACACCCCCGTATCCTTGATGACGTGGACACAGGTTTGCGGTCTCGACACCTGTGCCTGTGCGATTTAAAATGATGCCTTCACCGTCGCCATACTATTGCCAATCGCCCCATGCAAAAACACTCCACGAACGGAATATCCGACCTATACCAAAAAAGGTGCCTCCCAACCAGTGTCCAGCTCAAGTTGAAGTTGATAGGATTTTCTTAGTATTCTGGGTCGCCAGACGAACGCAGATTGCGAACCTTCTGATCCCGCCGATACCGTCACTGATCGTTTGAACACGCTTCTAAACAGTACGGGCCCCGGATATGTGCTTCAGCTCTGCCCAGGCTCTCGATATCTTATCAAGGCACCTATCTTATTTGCGTTTCCAGGCCAAGAAATTAGCACATCAGGCTATCCTGTCGGAGACGAGCGAGCGACTCTCGTTGTGAGTGGACCCACGACTGATGGTCAAGGACATACGATCGCTGTAGATGGTACATGTGCAAACTGTTCAAGGGTGAAGCTACGACATGTGCAGGTCGTCTTTGCTATTTCTCCCTTCGTGTCTGCCCTTTCTGAAACTTTTTCATTCTATGCACAGATCGATGGGAATCGCGGTGGAGGTCCTCCTACGAAGGGTGGAGCTAATATTGAAATGGGAGGATCCAATTCTGATCAGATCATCGAATTTGTGAGATCGGTTGACCCCAGGGATTGGAGTTGCATGCACATAGCCGAGGGAGACCTGACCTGCAGAAATGTCATTGTGCAAAACAATGACATCGGACCCTGTGGTTCCGACAACTACCAGGAATGGGCGGATGGTGTCAGTTTGGCCTGCAGTGATAGCATCGTCCAGAATAATATGATTCAAGGTGCTACAGACGGGGGTATTGTGATCTTTGGTTCTCCGGGGAGTCTAATTTACAACAATACTATCTGGATTACGAACGTAAGCATCATTCTATTACGAATGGCGTCTTTTTCTCAGTCTTGTTACAGCAAACACTGCTCGGTGGTATTAATATGGTTGACTACACACCATTTATGGGAGATTATTCTAATGTTCTTGTATACAACAATATCATTCAAGGGGGGTTTTCCACTGATCAACCGGAACCGGGAAAAAAATTGGGGTCTAATTCCAATAATGCCATCATCAAGTGCGTATGCACTCCTCCGGCAAATTTTCTTACTGAGAATACCTCTTCCTCAGGATCGGCCTCGCAATAGGACCTCGCACCTGGTTTGGAGATCGTTATGGAAACAACGTTTCTCATTCCGGCACGGTAATAGGAAATTCCTTCAGCGGTGCCTTCAGCTACGCCATTGGTGTAACCTCAGCTCAGAATTTCACTATCCAAGGCAATTTTTTATCTGGAAGCACGTCTTTCATTGGTGCCCGGGGGCCGAACTGTAGTTCTCTGGACACTGCACCCTCCCCTGCACCCTGGATTCTAGACCCTAATACGACTGATTCGTCATTTATCCAGACAGGTTTTGAGGACGTCCCTGGTGCAGATTCATTAATTTGTATTGTGCCCCCTGATGGTGGCGACTTCTGGCCATTCAAACAGCATTCTCTGGTTTCGCGCGCCACAATTCTGATGGCAGGGTCCCAGCAAACGCTCACTTCTGGTGGAGGGGTCGCGGGTATCGTCATTTGTATCTTATTAGGCCTGATATGTTTCTTCATTGCGGCTTTTATTGCGGCTTATTCTATCTGGATAAAGCTGCGTAAACGCAAAGAGTCCGGTGAACTTCACAGATTTTGACTGGAGTATTGATCGTGCCAACTGATGTATTCATATTCTCGACGGACAAAGGGACTTTTTTTGCTTATGGTAGTGTTATGGACTGGTAGGATCTTCATCTGTTTAGCGATACGTAGATAATGCATGGATGGGGGATAATCACTTGCCCAGTCACATTTGGGTTCCACGTGACCTCGATTGAAGGGATCGCATCGCTGTACTACCGGCGGCAACTTAAAACTATACCTTCCTTCGTTCACTTATCAACGATTCAGATGACAGCCGAAAGTGACAAAGGGTATGAAGCGCATGTCGAAGACTACTAGTGACAATACTCACCCTCGCTGCAGCTATCTCGGAGTTACTCCTCCAATATCCACCTCCGAGTCCACTGAACGAGAGAAAGAATTAACGGTAACTCTGATGGAAGAACTAGGACGGCAAAATATGTTCGAGTCGGAGGAGGAATCTCAGCTCAGGTGAGTGCACGCGTACTCGCATCACACTGTCCAGAGCCTACGTTTCTGGCTCTGAAAATATAATCGCTATGTACCCACCGGTCGACATAACATCACCAACTTTCAAAGAATTACTTGGCAGCATCGTAATGCATATACGAGAAGCCTCGAATTTCTCGCAGACGATTTAGCCTGCCTGATAGAAACTTACCATCATGTATATTTACAGGGAAATCGTCCTCGGGCGCATCGCTGAGCTTGTCAAGAAATTCGTCCACAAAGTTGCCCTCCAACGAGGTTTATCTGAATCGGTTGCCAACGCGGCAGGCGGAAAGATATTTACGTTTGGATCGTATCGCCTTGGTGTACATGGACCTGGAACAGATATCGATACGTTATGTGTTGTGCCCAAACACGTTTCTCGAGAGGATTTTTTTGATATTTTCGAGCCCATGCTCCAAGACCTGGAAGGAGTGACGGAAGTCTCGGTATGTAGGATTTGACCTTGAAAATAGATCGATTTTCATGGTAATAGGGTGTACCGGAAGCGTATGTCCCAGTCATCAAGACCAAAATTTCGGGAATCCCTGTCGATCTTCTTATGGCGCGACTGGCTCTATCGTCAATCCCTGATGATTTATCACTAGAAGATGATAATCTACTACGAAATCTAGACGAACGATGTATACGAAGCCTAGGAGGTTTGTTGAACCTCACTACGAGACATGTTTCGTTAACATTCGCACTAGGCTCCCGGGTGACGGACTCTGTTCTTCGATTAGTTCCTAACGTCCATGTTTTTCGAGACTCATTACGATGTATAAAACTATGGGCTCAGCGTCAGTACCATGACCCCCTTTTCAACAGAATTCGCTCATCTGCCATCAGGAAGAGCTATCTATTCTAACGTAAATGGTTTTCTCGGTGGTGTTGCTTGGGCAATGCTCGTAGCTCGAATATGTCAACTGTATCCAAACGCAACAGCAGGCGCGATTGTTAGCCGCTTCTTCATTATCATGTATCAATGGTACGTTCAGATTTCACCTTTCAGCTGCCAATGTTGATTATTTCATGTCAGGTCCTGGCCACAACCAGTGTTGTTGAAACAAATTGAAGATGGCCCGCTGCAGGTACGGGTGTGGAATCCCAAAGTAAGTTGTACCTTAGTTGCAATCATCAAATTTCTTCCAATCCCTTCGATGTCTAGCTATATCCTACGGACCGTACCCACCGAATGCCCATCATAACACCCGCATATCCGTCCATGTGTGCGACGCACAATGTCACAGAATCTACCCAAATGATCATGACGGATGAATTCAAAAAGGGTTTGTATTATTTCTACTCATGCTTGAATTCTCACTCCTACCATCGACTAGGTGCCGATATAGTGGACAAAGTCATTGTTGGAAGTGCCTCTTGGTCTGATCTGTTTGCGAAACATGATTTTTTCCACAAGTACCGCTACTATCTGCAAGTAATCGCCTCGACAGGAAACCCAGATCTCCAGATCAAATGGTGCGTTGATTCTTTATGCACATCCTGCACCTTTACCTCCATTGTGACCAGGGCTGGTACTGTTGAATCCCGACTACGTCAACTTGTCATGAAACTAGAATTCGTGGAGTCTTTGACACTGGCCCATCCTTTCATCAAAGGTTTCGATCAAGTGGCATATTGCCTGAATGAGGAAGAAGTTCGTGCTGTTGCTCAAGGGGAAATGACTAAAACCATTGAAACACGCAAGAAGGAAGACATCGCAGGCAAAGAAGGTGCTGGGCCTGTTTACTCAACAACGTTCTACATTGGCCTACTGATTGAACCAAAACAACGTACTTTGTTCTCCTTTTCTCAATGCAAATAATCTTTGACCAGGTGTCTTGAAGCTGGATCTGTTGGTCCGCGGCGATTAGATATCTCTTACCCTACTTTAGAATTCCAGAAACAGGTCAAGATGTGGGAGAAATTCTCCGATTCGACTATGGGAATTATAATACGACATATTAAAAGGTTTGACTGTCCTTTATGCAGTGTTTGTCTCTACAGACTTATATACCTCAGTTCTTCTTTACCGGATTATGTTTTCGATCCTGGAGAACGTCCCACCAAGTCGGCTCAAAAGCGAACAAAAGTAGGCAATCTAGGCTATTGTGACAAAGTGGACTGATCGCTGTGCTTCACCCCTCTCCAAGGGATCTGGCAAGTCTAACAATACCTCGCCTGATATGCCCAACAAGAGACAGCGGTTTGTTCAGTAAACATGGTCGCCGAAATAGCATTCAAATACGCCATTCCTCAGATCATCTCAATCAACGGACTTACCTCTCAAGTCTACGGACAATGGAAATCACATGATACCTGCAGGTCTACCGTCTGCTTCGGAGACCCCACCGCTGCCAAAGGAACAACCCGACCCCAAATCCCCCCAATTGCCTTTCGGTGAAAATGTTGCCGTCGTAACCGGTACTGTGGCAGCTCAATAGGAATTTCTGAGTCAACACTTGCACACCTCAAACCATGGTCGTAATTTAATAGCAATGTTTTCACTTCCTTACTGGTGTGATTATTGGTTTATTTATCAGTTGATACTTTTCCCCGACAGGAAAACAACAGCTCAACGATGTGCTTCCTCCGACCTGGAGTACTGTTTTGGCCGGGAGTATTCTATAAGCATCTTTCTTCCTACCGGCGTAGCTGGCTTGGTGCTATTTTGTATTCCGTTGTGTCATATATCATTCACTGTATTTTATCTCGACAATATTATTTAGCTTGATTGCGTGATATTAAGTATGCATTTTGTCATTTGTCAGGGTCGAGGGACAACAATGACACGAGGAGCTAACCCGAACGGACAGCTAGAAACATCCCACGGCACTTTCCACCTGAGATCAAGTTCGCATCGACCCCATTCCCATGCCACCAACCCTTCGTTCCGCTCAGTCGTCGCCTACTGGTAAACCCGCCCCTCTGGATGCCTCTCCTGGTATCACACCTGGTCGAAAGGCGCCAAAGTGCACCAAGTGCGCACAGTCACGACGGGGCCATCCCAGGTCAGGATGTCCAAACGTCACCAGGAGCGAGGACATGAGTACAAGCCCAACAAAGGAGAGA
>Ga0153938_1000895_pt1 | contig 12170 bp, 14 predicted proteins | sample TSNY022MetaG_FD_104740 | JGI IMG/M metagenome (GOLD analysis project Ga0153938, IMG submission 104740) | Attine ant fungus gardens microbial communities from New Jersey, USA - TSNJ022 MetaG | ecosystem: Host-associated > Fungi > Mycelium > Unclassified | place: USA:New Jersey: Brendan T. Byrne... | reverse complement strand
GTGGTTGTCTTGGGATGGACTGGATCACTTGTTGCAGGTCACACAAAGAGTGGGTCGTGTAACAGATGTCTTGACTTGATTTGACGTCGTGTTCACAAGAAACAACCGTCAATGCAATTCTACTCGTTGCTTATGGTATAGGTAACGCTGCTGGTCCATTCATGTGGAAAAAGAACTACCAACCCAGGTGATTTTTGAGGCTTGTTTTGAATCTACTTTTTCCCAGGGATTCATGTTCTTGCATTTTACAGAAATCGTGTCCCTTGGATTACTATCACAGTGATATTTGGCGTCTGTGTTGTCATGTTCATTGCATTACGGTCATATCTCTCTTGGCAGAACGAGATGAGGGAAAAGGAAAGCCGTGATGACAGCTACGACCATACTTATCTTACCTTCACTGATGAGAGAGGAAACTCGGTCCGGAAAAGGGTTGATAAGGTGGGTTACTCAGGTTTTGTGATTATACTGAATGACTCACTTGATGATCGTAAGGCATTCCTCGATATCACCGACATCCAGAACCGCGAATTCCGTTATATATTGTAAACTTAATTATATACCCTTGATACCTACCCCGCTTGTTTGGCTACAATCTTTTTCTGGATTCGCATCATCATGGTCTGTTTGTTTAGCCGGTTGTTCACAAATAGATAAATAAAAATTGTACTTGTTCCGAGCCCAGTGCTGGAGTCTAGCAGTAACTATATATATATTCAGATACTTGGTAGACCGCTTCAGTCTGGATTTTGAAAACTGAGGTCATCACTATCCATGCCAGGGTAATGGTGGTGGCACGATGCGACATACATCATTCCTTACATGGTCACTGGTTGTGACAGGAACCTGAGTGTTAAACAACGAGAGCGTGCGACATATATTGAACAGTCCAAGTTCAGAACAAACGAGAGCAGGTGCAAGAAAACGCAATCAACAGGAGACCTCTGCAACAAATCTACAAAGCGATCCTGAAGATATAAAGCGCATATATATGCCCAAAGACACATCCTTTAAAGATTGACATTAACGGGAGCGCAGTTGAGGAGGTTTAAGAAGCCGGACTAAAGTGGATATTTCAGAATTCAAAACTGGAGAATGAAGAGGAGGATACGTACGAAAGCTGTCTCTTGGCAGCAGGCGGGCTGAGCAGCACAGTTATCGCCCGAAACACCGAGGACGGAGATGGGGCTGCAGTCCAGACCAATTTGTGGGAGAAGGTTAATGGGAATGCCAAGGAGACCACCAGCACTGGCTCCAGTGTTGCCAATGTTGGAAGTATGTTGACCTGAGGAAACAAAATGAGTTGATCCAAAGCACCCAGAGAAATGGCGATCTCCTACAGCAGTGGAGCTCGCCGACGTTGCAGTTGCCACCATCAGGGTGATGAGGGGTGGGGGTGGCCTATGAAGGAGGGACATATGAGCAGAAGTGCGTCGGGATGTGCATAGAGCCACTCACCGAGGCGATCATGGGAAGAGTGACGAGGGCAGCGACAAAGACACGGGAGAACATGATAAATCGATTCTAAAGGTGTAAATGCAAAGAGCAGTTGGAGGCCAAGAGAGAGAAGAAAGCGAGCTGAGGAAACTCAGCCCATCTGTGCAGTCTTATATACCAGTCCAGTCGTCCAAATTTAGACCCGTCTTGAAAACCTTTGCCCAAAGTCCATGGATTTCACCTGCTCCAGCCGAGCGGGCCGCAGAACGAGTTGAAGCGTTAATAAGAAATAAACGAGATATGGAGTCCGAAGTGTTATGCTCCGTAGATGGACGCGGTAAGTAAAGAGAATTAAGCTTCTTACAACTTCTTCACGTCTAATAGCATTTAGAACTTTGAGTACCTTTTGTGGCTCTCGCGCGACCGAGGCCTCAGAACGGGATCGAGATGTTTCGAGTGTCATTGAAAAACCATCCGATAGAAATGGGACCAGAACCCTTGAAAGCTTCGAGTCGCTACAGGGTCCTCGAAAGACACGGAAACTAGAGAGATTGAACACAAGGGTGTAATCGATCCAACTTCCCGGTGCGCGGATGGTCTATAACAGCGGGTCATCTTCCTTCGTTGGGTGGCACGCGGTGCGTTATTTGGTCTGGTCTCCTGTGAACACTTGGGAAATTTTATGCTAGCAGACGTGCAGCTTCCCGATGGATCGTCGTCAGGTGTGGGTTTCAAGTTATGGCCTGATTCTGGATTCAACACCATCAGGGTCATCTTCTTTACTATTTTGGACATGAACCTAGGAAACGTCGGCTCCTTTTTTCCGGAAATCGGGTGACTGAGGTGTCCAAGAAATTTAACAATTCGCGCTGAGCATAATTCAAAGAATACAATTGAATATCAAGAAATAGCTGTAACGATACTTTCCGTTGTCACAAAAAATTATTGAGTTTCACAGGTCTACGAACGGCTGCTGAATTCCCCTCATTGAACTTGTATGATACACGATAGGCTTCCTTCATGGGTTTCTTGGCAGCCAATTTTGAGTTGGTTGTCGATGTCGGTTTAACCGCAATAGGACGACCAAAGAAATCCGTCGGCGTCTGGTAGACAAATCTCAATTTCACACGGCAGCTCGAAGCCTAACCCCTTACCTTCCCACTAGTATCAGATGGATTCGTTTTTTGCCGCTTTGGTGCAGGTTCGGAAATATCCACCTCAGTCGACTTGTGAGTCCCGTTACTTCAGGTCACATCAGAAACTCCGAAAACGTGAATATTGACCACGAAACGCATACCGTTGCATGTGTCCAGACACATGGCGGTTGCCGCTTTTTCCTTTTTCAATGGCCTCAACATCGCGAGCCGCTAATTTGGCGTTGACCTAGAAAATTATATTTCGACGATTGGACGGCCCAGGCTCGCGACACTCACTTCTGCAGCGATAAGATGACGAACAGCATATCGTGATGCTGCGATATCGCTTGCTCTCTTGCCATCATAAGTGATGAATACATCAATGGGACTACGTAAAAAATTAGTCAGATAGTCCTGCTTACGCCCAGTCCATCGAGCACGGACTTACGGGTCAAGGCCATAGGACAGTTGACCATCCTCTCCTCTATCTGGTATGAACCGTAGTTCTAAAGCCGCCATGATCTCCACCAGTCGAGCCAATAATCGACGCTCTTCAGCCCGAATTACCTGGCTATTTGCCTATTTTGACACATCAGTGGCGGAAAACTTGGCAGAACGAAAGCTGTCACTGACAGGTCTAAGCGGCGGTGATATAATACGATTGATAAATGGCGTGAACTCGAGTTGTAGTATTGGGGCACTGGCGAGGTGTCTGTAGGCCCCTCCTTCTTGACGAATTATGGCATTTCGGAGACAACGGGCAAAAGAGTCGTAAATTTCTTCGTTTGACTTAGTGAGTTGATGATACTTTGGGCGATAATTTAGAAATATGACACGTTGAGCTTGAAATTACTGACCTCCCAATCTGAGTAATTGCGCTCTATCCGCTCGGAATTTCGAGCTTGGAATAGTGGATAGAACGGAACAAGCACGAAAGGCAAATATGGAAGAAGGGCGAAGTCACTATCAGCAAACATTGATGAAGATAGTGCGTCGTAGGTAGTTAACCACTCGGTTGCTTTCTCGTGGCGGGAAAAATTGGCATCATGTTGTCGAAGCGTGGCGTAATGCTCAAAACACCCTATTTTCCGTTAGAAAGAGTCGTCAAAACGTGGGATCGCTGAGGTCGCTCACCATTTGCAATGGCCGCATCTTTACCGCTACTTTCAATCTCGTGGCTTAGCCGGTTCACGTATCTAGATTCTTGTTCCTCCGTCATACCCAACTCCTTGACCCGCTTTTTCGACAATGGACTGAAGATGCCATTTAAAACAGCTACAGTTGTGGTATCATCCTCTTTCATCCCAATAGTGGCTTTGCGAATGACAATCTCTGTAACGTCTTCTCGACGTGACTTGACAAACTATGGATGGCAGCATTCAGGACGCATGTCAAGTAAAAGATGCCCAATATTTACCTGTAATGTATTAATGCAGCCGCGGAGGTCGCCCTTCGCAATCGCCACAAGTGTACCCAGGGCTCTCGTCTCAGCTTTAAGACCTTCGTTGTCACATATCTCTTGCAGGCGCCTGACGGTATGAAAGTCTGCTGGACGTGTAAATCGAACTTGATAGGCATGTGGCCTCAACTTAGACAATGATGAAGCATTAATGTCATTGCAGATGCAGATGATTGGACGGAGAAGGGGCCTTGAAGCATTTGGTTGCTGTTTATGACTACCTCGTTCTGAGGCATTGGTCAATCAACGAAGACATGGGGAATTCATGGCTACACACTCTTCTTTCGTGATTTGCTCAAGGTCAGTTGGACAAGACTGTTAACGAAAGAGCTTGTCTAAGAGCTAGTTATGGGCAGTGTAATCAATTTTGCGTGACAATTACTTACATTCTCGCCAGCCCCCGTTGCACCATCAATCTCGTCGATTACTACAAGGACAGGCTTTGTACTATTCACCAGGGAACCTGATTCGAGGGTAGGACGTATTCGATCGTTCACTACATTACCTGCTCGAGCATCGCTAAACAGGATTGAATTGTTGGCATACCAACAGGATTGTAGGGAGTATGTACCTAGCATTGATTTCCATGATATCGTAACCAGCATGGCGTGCCACGACGTGAGCAAGGGTAGTCTTGCCCAAGCCTGGGGGTCCCGACAGAAGCAGAATCTGTACAACTGTTAGCATACTTAGACATACACCACCTGTACCTCACCTTCTCGCGCGGTCGTTGATACTCGTCGTCGACATTCTCATCAACATTTCGTTGCCGCTTTTTTCCAAACACACAATAATCCCATTGTTTTACCCAAATCATGGTCTCACGTGCAACACGATCGTTTCCTATAAGATCTGTAAAACAGGTTGGGCGATACCGGTCTACCCAGAGTGTATCCTCGATGGAATTTGTGGCAAAGCTATCAGACGGTCGCAACTGGAGACTGGAATCGAATTTTAGATGCCAAGTTTTCAACTGACGGCCGCGCCACGTACTTCTGTAATTTTCTTATATCATCAAGAAGTCGGTGTACTGGTATATCGAGGAGGCTGGAAAAAGGAGAAGTCGTGGTTTCCACTGTGCTTATGAATGGAGTCTATAAAACGCTCATCAATAAGGACATTCCAGCATCTTCGAACCAACGCACAACCAGCTTCGCAGAGCGTTTCCTCTTTTTCAGAGATATCACGCTCCCGTTGAACGTAGTCGCTTGAACATAGTTAGAGGACTTTGTAGTCCAGGACGACCTTTCATCATCGTCAAGAACAGGAGAATGTAAGGATGTCGAACTTGACGATGAAAATGCTGTTGCTGCTTCAGATGATATTCAAAGTGGTTGGATTTTTATAATTACCTTGACGGGTGCCAGAAGTTCCCTGCTCTCCATGAACGGAGGTTAGATTAGGACTTAACATTGAGTCTCTAGAGCTGACGTTCTGTGGGTTTGTGTCTTCAGAGTTAACTATTCGCGAGTTTGAATCTTCCTTAGGTCTCTTCGTCTTTGAGAGTAGGCTTGTCAAAGTGAAGGACGCAGCATCTATCCAATGAACTCCAGGTCCCGCTAACCTTCCAGAAACTGGCGCTTACGAATTTTGCTATTATCAATTTGAAATATTCCTCCATTTGTTTCGTTGGTACAGTTGATCGTAGTTGTTGATCCGGATTCTGTCTGGAGAGAGGAACTAGATCCAAGCAACCCATTTGGCGGGAAGCTCGAGACCATAGTGATGATCCAACACTTCAAATATATCTATTTTCAGGATTTCGCAAAACCAACGCTTCAGGCAAAGTCTCTCGACGATCACAATAAGGTATAGAATGAGCAAGGAAACTGAGCATTTACAAAGTATTTACAGAGTGTATCACATCCCGTGATGGCGTTGCTTGGTATGGTTCTTGGAACCAAACATGACTGATGATCCTTGTAAGCCCTTCTTCAGTTAAACTTTTTCGATGTCCACAGTGCAAGAGTCGACTCAGAGTTTGAGCCCAGGCAATCAAGAGAGTAAGTCAAGAATTCATTTTACCAAAAAACTTAGTGTTAATTGAAATTTATCAGCTTTTCGCGCTCTAATAAATACAATTGCTCCCGAAACCGCAGAAGATGGACATTTTACCCATGAAACGATCAAAAAATTATCATCGAAGTTGAGTGAACTGATCGGTGACGAGGCAATGAAAGACTACGAACAACTTAGGGATAAGAGGGGTGAGGTACGCTTTTCTCGAAGTCCGCACACACTTCACTCCAGACCTATACTCAGCTTATGAATGAAGATGGACTTCCCATCATCGACATTTCTGAGTCACTTCCTCAAACTGAAGGAAGCAATCGGCAACAAGAGCCTATGATTCTTCAAGATATTCCTTTAATTCGCCTCTCATCCCTCCCCACCGTCGCAAGAGAAAAACTACGCCAACATCGTGATCGAATTCTGAACGAGTTAGAAGAGGAAGAACGTCAAGAGGAAGTGCGTCAAAAGAAAGCTGAGAGAGAAGAGAGAGAAGAACTTCTGCGAAAGCGTAAGGTAGAAGCCGTAAACGAACAGGCCAGACGGCAACAGGCGACGGAGCTCCAGAAGAAAATGGGGAGGGCGCTCATGCGCAATATGGGGTTCTCTATGCAAGAACCCGATTCTTTCATAAAAGAAGGAGATACAGAAAAGCAAGAAAATCCACAAACAAGAACGGACACTAGGGAGCGCAAAAAAACCGTCACCTTTGTAGAATCCCAGGATTCCGGTTCCAAAATCAATAAGCCTGAGTGGAACGATGTCACAGCAGCGAGGTTACGTGCCGGGAAACGCCCTACACTCCTACAATCATTTCTTCCCGATGCTAACCCCGTTAAATTCAACGTTATTGAACGCATGCCCGCGGTTGACGTCTCAACTACCTCCAGTCGACCCACTCCTTTTAGTCCATTCACGAAAGACTCTGATGACGAATCAGAACCAGAGGATAACAATCCAATACCTTACTCTGACAATAGCGACGGCGACGAGGCATCTGGAGAAGGACTTCTAGACAGTGAAGAAGACAATGGAGAGGCTGAGCTTGAGAATCAGTATGACTTAGACTTTGCACAACACCAGCAAGAGATAGCCATGGAATACTATAATAAACGCAACATCATCGGTCAAGACGTGGCGAGAGCCATCATAAATCATTCACACGAAGAGAGTGTAAGTATCCGGCTCATACCGGTAGTCTCGACTCACTTAATTCTGATCAGGAATCGGCCCTCGAGGCACCAACGCCAAACAGCCAATCTAAATTCTTAGTATCGCGCTTCAAAGCCAACCGCATAACATCAGCCTATGGCACTCCAATCGGTCCTAAGACGTCAACGTCCGTTGCAGATTCAGTACTTCCCGAGACCAGCACCAGAACAGTACAACGTGCTATCCGCTCAGGCAGAATTGACGATGATGATCACCTTGTAGGGGGTGATCGTGATAGCGACAGTGAAATCGAAGCAGAAGGACTACAAGAGACCCTAGAGCTACTCAAGAAAGGGGAAGTTTACAATCTCGGACAAAATAGGCAGTATTTCCATGCTCCGTCTCAAATGCAACCTGGTAGCACTCAAGAAACTTTGGCACCAGCTTTGAAAGTAGCTGAGTCCCGGAGGGCACCTTCTGACACAGTTACTCAGCAACAGGGACTACAGCATCGCTCACCCCTCAGTCGACCCAAAACCTCTAAATTCAAAGCTGATCTTTCCAAATCGGGTAGATTCTCGACCCTTACCCCTTCGGAGATCTCTATTTCACCTGCCCCTTTGCATTCTTCATCAAAGCTCCCACAGACATTGGCTGGTGGAGATGACAAGAAGCAAGGTGAACATCAGGTCATAAGCGCATCGAGAGAGACATTGCACTCCCCTTCATCCACAACTACTGATGCCCCATCCTTCACAGTACCAGGAGCTGAGCCTACCCAATTCAGCCTGCATAGAGGATATATTCCAGTGATGACTCAATCGTCGGACTCTACAGTGTCTGGCTCTTTAACATCATTTCCCTCAATGATTGTTGACTCACCTTCGTTTCCTCCACGTGGACAACGACCTCATCGACCTGAGCATCCTCCAACGATAGTGTCATCGCGAACCGCCACTGCTGATATACCAACAGAATTGGATGCGGCGAAAAGACCTGTGGCTTCTATACCTTCGTCAGGCATAACTCGGGCAGAATCGAGTTCTATTGTAGCACCAACTGTTTTAGAACGGGTTCCTGGACCAAGAGACAGCGCCTCAGCAGTGGGCTCTGGTTTAGCATTAGGGAAGGTGTCGAGGTTCAAAAAGTCTAGGGATGGTCACTCATAGCTTATGCAGAGTGTCTTTGGACCCTTTGTTTTGGACCATAATGCTCACATGTTTATAATCAAGACGTAGACTCATCCAGCGAACCAAAAAAAGAGAAACCCATGGAAGAAGGCCGGGAAGCGCATGTCTTTGATGTTTAACTCATCCAGTGACTTCGAATACGACTGACATCATGAAGTTGGGCAGTATTGGGCAGTATTGGGCAATTACTATTGAACGGGGTGTTTGTGGCTATGGTGTCAGCTCAGAATCAGTTTTCACAGAGTTTCTCGAAGTGTGTTGTTCTTGGCGTTCCCAGCGATCATGGTTTCAGGATCCTCGGGGACGTCTGATGTCAAGGGCCTAGGGGTCATTTGATGAGCAATTAGAAAGTCTAGATGTGCGCCAACGCAAAATACCAGGAGATGAAACGACGACGTAGACTGACGTAGACTGAGGCTTGGTATTGATATGATGCATATCACTGACCAAACATGTCCTAAATCACTCGTCATAGATGAATATGAATATGGAGAGGATGACCCTTTCTTTTTAAAAGAGTGAATAGATTCACTCATTCTCATTCAGGTTTTGGCTGGACTGGGAATTGTCTGTCGTGACAAGCGTCACATGTACACATTCTTGAGCAAACCGCCATGAATTCACCTCCAGATCCGGGCTCCTCTACTGATTCTTCGTCTACGAGTGGCACCCCATCGCAAGAAGAAGTTACTCACGGGAGTATCCAACCAGATGTACAGATACAATTGCCTTCAGGCCCGGGTTTCTTCCAAATCGCCAATCAGATTACCGCCTTTGCAGGAGCCTCCAAACGCCGCAACCCTTCCAGCGGGTCCAGTGGCCCTGCGGCATCTGCGCGGGATACCAAGCTGCGCAGACGCGGTGATGCTTCAAGGTCTACTTTGGAAACGCGTGTCGAGACACAAGCACCTAGGAAAGAAAAGGATGAACTGGTTGACACTAACATCGTCGAGTTTCTGAGAAAAGGTATACTGGTGATATATCTGTGTCGGACCAGCAGAGCTCATGCATTATACAGAAATCGGTGACCCTTTATCTGAAATCTCTACCTCAGCGTCTTCTATCTAATCCATTCGCCCTGTGCGTCTTTGTCACCACCTCACCTGATCTCTTGCCTTGATTTGAAGAGACACTTAGTGAACTCAGTTTTCTCCTGTAAATCATTGAATCTGATTCCAGGAGCGGTATATGGATTGTGAAGTCAACTAATGCTTAGAATACAGTGGATTTAGAGTAGTCATGAACAACGGTCAATCTGAATAAATAACCTATTAAATTTAATGAGTGTCTGAGCCACTGCCCCTTGGACCTCGTGTCATTCTCTTCAGAGATAACATATGTGATAGCGCTTCTTTCCCTTTCAATACCGAGCTCTTTCTTGGCTGTCTACTCTGTCTCCTCTCTGACAAATTTGTTTGTATCCTTTGTAGCGCAACACCTCTCTCCTCAGTCGCGAAGTCAAATCCACGCTCAACAGAGGTCAGACCAGTCGACATGTCCGTCCGGCTCGCCGTTTTGATGTCCATAGAAGGTCTTGCGAATCTCGGTTCCGGTGTGGCAACACTTGACCTTCGTGATGCTGTTCTTGATGCAGATGAGAACGATGATCGACCTTGGACTTGAGCTGCGTGTATGTTTTTGAGTGCTTCGTCAGTCTTTGGCGCTGCAGGTGTGAGCTCGTTCAAGTTGCGGTGGGACTCCTTCTGGCTAATCCACCGCATGATGTCGATATCACTAGGACGGAAGACGGATTGCCATCCCTTGAATAGATAACGTGGTGCCATGGCAAGTATGAATGTTAGAGGCAGGCAGAGCCAGAAATAGGCCGAATGGAATAGCAAAAGGTTGTTCCCAAACATAGTAGACGTTGATAAGCTGTTGTCAATTGCCTATAGACTTAGGTGAGACAAAACGGACAGACAACTCCACAACACCACTTACTGTGAAGACCCAAATAATGATGATCCCTATGAATACAGCAAAGAAGATCCAGCCTGACCAAGCGGTAGTACTCAAACCAGCAAACATATTGGCAACCATAACTGCTGAGATAGCCATCGTCTATAATCGTGGTCAATAAGCTAGGACAGAAAGTGCAGAGAAATACACACTTACGGTTGAGAACTCTGTTTGTACGATATCAAAACCATCAGCCCTTGAGGTGACGGAGATGTAGGTATAAAAGATTAAGAAGAATATTATCACAGACTACAGACGTCAGCAGTCAGTGAACACTCTGATTCCGAGTGAAAGAACTTACTTGGACAAGTCCATCGAACATATATACGAAGAATAGTCTCATTCCAAACCATGTTCCTTTTCGACCATAGTGATATATCTCCGGAACTTGCACTAGCACATGAGAATCTAAGAGGCTTAGCATTGTAATTGAACAGTGTCATGAGCAGAACGTACCAAGGAACCTATCGAACAGTCCAATTCCGATAACAGGTGCAATTGTCCAAATAGAATTCCACAGCAGGATATAAACATAATCAAAAGCACTGAGATGCACGAAGCGCATCAGCCAGGTATGAACACCCAAATTAGATCAGCTCACAAAGATCCACTCCAACCGCAATAAATCTGGAACCACCACAAGACACCAGTAGGCACAACATTCTTATAGAAAAAGTTGAGAATCCTGAAAGTAAAATTACTGAGGATTCATCAGAGGGGAAAGAAACTGCCCACATTGTTCCATTTCGGGCGTAGGACCAATGTCCATGTACCAACAATAGTTTTTTGAGGAAGCGAAACTGGCGTCAATTAAGTACAGGAAGTGGGTAAAAAGGGATCAAATTTGATTCACCTGGGCAATCGCATAATCTGACGAATTCACAGCCTGTAATCCTTCCTCTCCGGATATTCCGACACCAACGTCAGCAGCCTTAAGCTCAGATCAGCAAGCAGCGATGACAAGGGACCGTGAACGACATACCTGAATCATACTAACATCATTCGCTCCATCTCCGATAGCCAGAGTCATAGAACCAAGTCCATCTTTAACTAAGCGGACGATGAAGGCCTTCTGTAAAGGCGAAACACGACAACAGATTACACCTTCACAAAGTGTAGCCAGACGGAGCAAAAGCGCCTTATTTTCTTCGTCAGAAAAAGACTGGATTATGGATTTATCACCATTAGTTCAGTTCAGAAGGGTTAATCCAGGATTACTACCTCGAGTAGCGCTGCACCATCCACCACAAGTACGAAACCTCCCGGTCTACTACCATTATCTTCGCCAATAATGGAAACACCGGTGTTTATTCGTTGCAGAGGAATAGCAGAATCCTTATCTTTTGAAAAGCCAGGCGAACGGGGCAGATTGAGCATCGACACAGAGGCATCGGTTTCTGGGAAGAATTGCATCAAGGCCAATTTGATCTGCTCTTGAGCGGGTTTCCGTCCTCCGCGCACGATGATAATGTTTGATTCTGGGCTTATCAAATTCGTACTTCGTCCAATGGCTGAGAAGGTTCAAAGTTCAGTGGGAGATTGGGTAGCGATCATCGGAAGGTACGCGCACCGATGGCTGTTTCCAACTTATCTCCCGTTGCGACCCAAATTCTGATTCCCGCCCTTTTCAGATCCGCAATAGTTTCAGGTACTCCATCTTGTAATTTGTCTTCAATAGCCGTAGCACCCAGTAACCGGAGATCCTGTTCTAGTTCGTTTGATACCTCTTCAATTTGTTCCTCCCTGTTCTCTAATGCGATTGTAGCCTCGTGATAACGATGACTCCACAAGCTATAGTCATCGTCTATTGTATGCCATCAATCTGAG
>Ga0153938_1000894_pt1 | contig 12173 bp, 10 predicted proteins | sample TSNY022MetaG_FD_104740 | JGI IMG/M metagenome (GOLD analysis project Ga0153938, IMG submission 104740) | Attine ant fungus gardens microbial communities from New Jersey, USA - TSNJ022 MetaG | ecosystem: Host-associated > Fungi > Mycelium > Unclassified | place: USA:New Jersey: Brendan T. Byrne... | reverse complement strand
GCATTACCAACATGCTTTGGTCCCCCTTGGGTTTTCCCCTTGAGGTAAGTTGGTTGTTTTACACCGCATTGTAGGAGCGGCAATTTCCTATGGAATATATATAAAGCGCAAGAACGTGCGCACTAAAGGAGAGAGAAAAAAATGGTAAGAATTATGCTTTCATGTGCTGGTGGAATGTCGACTAGTTTGTTAGTTACTAAAATGGAAAATGCTGCAAAAGAGCAAGGCATTGAATCTAAAATTTGGGCAATTGGTGAATCTGGGATTAGCAAAGAAGTTGGAAATTTTGATGTTGTATTATTAGGTCCACAAATTCGATATAAATTAAAGGCAGTTGAAAAATTATTAGATGGAAAATATCCAGTAGCAGTCATTGATATGAGAGATTATGGAACAATGAATGGTGAAAAAGTGTTCAATACTGCTATGGAATTATATAATAATTTCTATAATAAATAATAACAGAGTAAAAATGAGATTTTAAATAATCTCATTTTTACTTAAAAAATTATAAAGTAAAAAGTTGTGAAGGAATAAAGAAAAGAGATAGTAATAAAGGGAGTTAAATATGGATATTATAGAACAATTAATAGAGGCTGGCTATCAAAAAGAAGTAGAAAAATTACAATCAATGGCCCGAAAAAGTATTCATTTAATCACTGATAAAAGTAAAGAAGAAAATTTTTTGATTGGAGAAACTAAAATTGGAGGAGAAGCACATCTACCAAAAGATTTCGTTTGGCCAATGTATGACAACAAACCATTAGCTTTTATTGCTCAAATTAATTTATCAGAGATTACACAATATGATACGATGAATGTGTTACCTAAAGAAGGAATTCTATCTTTCTTTTTCGAAGGTGGAGAAAAGGTGTGGGGATTTGATCCGAAAGATATAGGCGGTAGTAAAGTTTTTTATTTACAAGATATTGATGATTTAGAAAGAACAGCATTTCCAAATGGATTAGAAGAAGATTTAATATTTGAGCCATGTAAGGTAAATTTTGAATGTAGAGAATCTTACCCAACGGATCTTTATGCGTTGAATCAAATAATGTTTAATGGTGATATGAGTGAGAAATATGATGATTTTTTTGATATATTATGTGATGGACTACAAGAGGGAACAACTAATAAAATGTTTGGTTATCCTGACTTAATTCAAGGTGATATTTTTTTAGAAGCACAGTTAGTGAGCAATGGCTTGTATTGTGGAAATGAAACAGGATATAATGATTCTCGTGCTAAAGAATTGGAATTGGGAGTTACCGATTGGATGTTGTTATTTCAGATAGATTCTGATCCAAATGCTGGAATGTTTTGGGGAGATCAAGGTAGAGTATATTTTGTGATTACGAAACAAGATGTAGTCGATTCAGATTTCAACAATGCTTGGGCATTATTACAATGTGGATAGCTAAGTAAGTAAAAACTATATTGAATTTAAATATGCGATTAATTAAAAACTGAGATGACAACACATAAATCATCTCAGTTTTTCAATTATAAAAAGAATGCAAAGATAATAGCATTCTTTCAATGATAATGATAGCAGTAACTTATCTTCCTTTTTTAGATAGTATATCATCAACAAGACCATATTTCAATGCTTCTTCTGCATCAAAGAAATGATCACGATCTGTATCTTTTTGTATTTGCTTAATTGATTGACCAGTATTTTGTGCTAATAATTCATTCATTTTCTTCTTTGTTTTAATTAATCGTTTAGCCGCAATTTCAACATCACTTACCTGACCACTAGATCCCCCCATTGGTTGATGAATCATGATTTCTGCATTCTCTAAAGCATAACGCTTTTTCTTTGTTCCGGCTGCTAATAAAAAACTGGCCATGCTTGCAGCCATTCCAATACAGATAGTACTAACATCACTATGGATATAATTCATTGTATCATAAATGGCCATTCCTGCAGTAATGGAACCACCTGGAGAGTTGATATACATGAAAATATCATCTTTCTTGCTTGCAGAATCTAAATATAATAATTGAGCGATAATAACACTAGCAAGAGAATCATTGATTTCACCAGTAAGTAAAATGATTCTCTCTTCTAATAATCTAGAAAAAATATCATAGCTTCTTTCGCCTTCATATGTTTTTTGTATAACAGTAGGTATTAATTGCATTTTATTAATACTCCTTTCCTTCTTTCTTACTATTGACGGGTTCTTCTCATTTTATAATAGTTTATGTAAAAACTTTTACAATATGTTATAAGATACTATTAAATAATTATTTCACATTTAAGCGATTACATGCATTGATTTTAAATTGAATATAAATTATAATATTTATGTAAATAAAAATAAGGAGGATTTCAAAATGGCAGTAAAAGTTGCAATTAATGGATTTGGACGTATTGGGCGTTTGGCTTTCAGACAAATGTTTGGTGCGGAAGGATATGAAATCGTAGCAATTAATGATTTAACAAGCCCTGAAATGTTAGCTCATTTGTTAAAATACGATTCAGCACAAGGAAGATATCATGGACATACTGTTGAATCTAGTCAAGATTCAATTACCGTTGATGGAAAAGAAATTAAAATTTATGCAGAAGCAGATGCATCTAAATTACCTTGGGGAGAGCTAGATGTAGATGTTGTATTAGAATGTACAGGATTCTATGTAACAAAAGCAAAATCTCAAGCACATATCGATGCAGGTGCTAAAAAAGTTGTTATTTCAGCACCAGCTGGAAATGATTTGCCAACAGTTGTTTTTGGTGTTAACCATGACATCTTAAAGGCAGATGATGTTATCATTTCTGCAGCTAGCTGTACAACAAACTGTTTAGCTCCTATGGCAGCAACATTAACTAAGTTGGCTCCTATTACAAAAGGATTTATGACAACAATCCATGCATATACTGGAGATCAAAATACGTTAGATGGACCACATAGAAAAGGTGACTTAAGAAGAGCAAGAGCAGCAGCTGTAAATATTGTTCCTAATTCAACTGGAGCAGCGAAAGCAATTGGTTTAGTAGTTCCTGAATTAGCTGGCAAATTAGATGGAGCAGCTCAACGTGTTCCTGTACCAACTGGTTCTTTAACTGAATTAGTAGCAGTATGTCAAGGAACTCTTACAGCAGCTGATGTTAATGCAGCAATGAAAGCTGCTTCTGATGAATCATTTGGATATACAGAAGAAGAATTAGTATCAAGTGATGTAGTTGGATGTGAATATGGATCGTTATTTGATGCAACACAAACTAAAGTTAATGATTTAGGTGATGGAAAAACATTAGTGAAAGTTGTTTCTTGGTATGACAATGAGAATTCTTATACAAGTAACATGGTAAGAACTATTAAATACTTTGCAGAATTGTCTAAATAATAACTAAGTGAAAAGGTTTCCGATAAGGAAATCTTTTTTTGTGATTTTATGTTCTGCCAATTTGAGTTTAGAATGCACTTTTAAGAAATCGCTAAGAAATCGGCGATTAAAATATTGACATATAAATTCAACTATGATATTATCAAGGTGTAAATAAGGATTGTTACTCCTTTGAGGCATGACCAAATACAAATTGTATTTCGTATGTCTTGAAGGAGGTTTTTTATGTGGTAATGTTTAATTCAAAAAAAAGGGACATAATATATTCACCAATTAACGGAAACTGCATTGATTTAAAGCAGCTAAATGACGGAGTATTTTCGGAATTGCTTCTTGGTAATGGAATTGCTTTCAGATTTGAAGGTAATTTAGTTTGTTCACCATGTTATGGAGAAGTCGTTTTAGTAGCACCAACAAAACACGCAGTTGGAATAAAAATGAAAAACGGAGCTGAAATCTTGGTCCATGTCGGACTAGATACAGCAGAATTAAATGGAAAAGGGATGAAAACGTTAATCAAGTATGGAGAAAGGGTAAGACCAGGAGACCAATTAATAGTGATTGATAGAAATTTCATGGAAACAAACAACATTGATTTATCGACAATAGTTGTAGTAACTAATAGTAATGAATATATATTTAATCCTAATGGTAATGTAAATGTTAAAGTTAAGGATGAGTTGTTTGAAATAAAAAAGAGGGATGAAAGTGAGAGTCATATCAAAAATAAACAATAATGTTGCATTATGTCTTGATTCCAAAGGTAATGAAGTTATCATATTTGGAAAAGGTGTGGGATTTGAGAGTAATGGCAAGGATATTGAATTAAGTAAAATTGAAAGAACTTTCTATAATTTAGACAATCAATATATTAAAATGTTGAATGATGTACCTTTAGATATATATCGAATTGCTGAACTTGTAATTAATTATGCTAGTTCAAAATTATTATGTGAATTAAATAGTAATTTATTGTTTAGTCTAGCAGATCATATCAATTATGCAATTGAAAGAAGTAGAAAAGGATTGGTATTTAAATTTCCAGTAACAACTGATATTGAAAACTTATTTGAGGTAGAAATGGAAATTGGCTATTATGCATTAGAATTAATAAAAGAAAAATATGGTATAGATATGCCAAGTGATGAAGCAGCTTTTATTGCTTTGAATATTCTTAATTCTGAACATAATCCAATGAAAAATACAATTGCCATAAATGAAAAAAATATCATTGATATAACAAGTATTATTGAGAAAGAACTAACATTCAAAGTAAATAAAAAAAGTTTTAGTTATTCAAGATTTGTTACGCATATGTTTTATTTGTTTAAACGGGACAATGGGAAAGTTGTTGAATATACAAATAATAAAGCATTATATAAGCTATTAATCAAAACATATCCGGAAACATATCAATGTGTCTTAAAGATTAAATCTTACTTTAGCAAATCAAAAAATTGGGATTTATCAGAAGATGAATGTTTGTATTTAATGTTACATATTAACCGATTATGTAATACAGACAATGGTTAAGACAATGTGATGGCCACACATTGTAGTAATAAAAAAAAGGAGAAAATATTATGGGAAAAAATTATGATGTATTAGCTGATAAAATTATTCAAGCTATAGGTGGAAAAGACAACATTTCATTTTTAACTCATTGTGCAACTAGATTAAGAACTTCATTGAAGGATAAAAATTTAGTAGATTCAGAAGCTTTGAAAAAAATTGAAGGTGTCATTGATTTTAGGTGGACAGGAGACCAAGGACAGATTATTATTGGTCCCCATGTAAGTGATGTTTATGCAGTAGTATGTGAAAAAACCGGATTACAAAAACAAGCAGCAATAAGTGAAAATTTAGATGAAGATATTATGCAAAATGGCAAGAAAAACAAATTTAACTTATATTATTTTGTTGAAATCATTGCATTTGCTTTGCAACCATCAATGGCAATATTGATTGGTGCAGGGATGATTAAAGTATTGTTGTTATTAGTAGGATTTGCAGGAGTACCAGCGGATAACTCTACATATCAATTGATATATAATGCGGCAGATGCTGTTTATTATTTCTTACCAATCTTTGTAGGTTATGGAGTAGCTAAAAAGATAGGTAGTGATCCTGTATTAGGTATAGTAGTTGGCGTATTCCTTACGGCTCCAAATTTTATCGGCAATGTTAGTAATGGTGTTGCTATGGACTTCTTAGGAATATCAGTATATCCAAAATTATATAATTCAACTTTCTTACCAGCAATTTTATGTACAGTAGTGACATGCTACTTATATGGTTTCTTGGAAAAAAGGGTGCCAAAAATTGTTAAGACTTTAGTTGCACCGCTTGTAACATTTTTAATTATGATTCCATTAGCATATGTAGTATTGGCACCATTAGCATCTATACTAGGTGATTACTTAGCTAAAGGTGTTATGTGGGTTTATGATTTAACAGGTTTCGTAGGTATTGCTATGTTTTGTGGTATTTTACCATTCTTAATTACAACTGGAATTCATTTCTGTTTCTCTGCTTATTGGGTTCCGTTAGTCACATCCCCAGCTGGTGAATTCTTTTATTTGATTTCCAACTGTATTTTCAATATTAATGTTGGAATTTGTTGTGCAGTGATTGGATGGAAAACGAAAATAGTCGAAAAGAAGTCAATTGCAATTTCGTCTGGGATTTCTTCAGTGCTTGCAGGAATTTCTGAGCCAGCTTTATTCGGAGTAGTGTTAAAAAACAAACGTGCTTTAATTGCTTTAATCATTGGGAATATCGCTGGTGGTGCAACGGCAGGATTATTAAAAGTATCTGCTCATATGTGGCCTGCAAGTTGGGGTGTATTCATGCTTCCTAGCTTTATCGATCCAGCTACAGGGGCAGGATTTGCTGGTGCAGTTATCGCTGTAATTGTAGGTGTTGTTGTTACAGCTATTGCGACATTTGTCTTATATAAAGAAAATGTTGAGACAATTTAGTTTACATTATTATTTAAGTTTGAATAGAAAGAGAGGATATTGATATGACTAAAATTCCAAAAACATTCTTGTGGGGTGGTGGATTCGCTGCTAGTCAAATGGAAGGTGCATGGCAAGAAGGTGGAAAAGGACCTAATGTTGCGGATATGAATGAATACCGTGGGGATCTTCCAAAAGAATTAAGAGCAAATGTGGAAGAAATAACTTCTAAGTATATAGAAGAAGCATTTTCCAAGACAACCACTAAAAAGTTTCCAAAAAGAGAAGCAATCGATTTTTATCACACGTATCCAAATGATGTTAAAATGTTAGGTAAAGATGGATTAGGATTAAATTCATTCAGAACATCTATTTGTTGGAGCAGAATATTCCCAAATGGAGAGGATGCATTCCCAAATGAAGAAGGATTAAAATTCTATGATGACTTGTTTGATTGTATAATTGCTAATGGGATGGAACCAATCGTAACTATGTCGCATTATGAAATGCCAATAGCTTTAACAACTAAATATATAGGATGGTATTCTAAAGAATTAATTGATATTTTCTATAAATTTGGGCAAACAATCTTGGACAGATATCATAAAAAAGTTAATAAATGGATTATTGTTAATCAAATTAATATGATTAAAGAAGAACCATATAATCATTTGGGTATTTTAGCAGATAAAGTTGAGAACATGACGACTGCTCAAGCACAAGCTGTTTTTAATGAAATGGTATCATGTGCAAAAATCACAAAATATTCTCATGAAAACTATCCAGAATTACAAATGGGTGTTATGCTTGCAGGTGGTCCTGCATTCCCATTGACATGTGATTTTGATGATGTAATGGCAACAATACGATATAATCAACTTAAGTTCTATTATTCAGATGTCTTATTGAGAGGGACTATTCCTAAATATATTTATCGTTATTATGATGAAATTGGTTTTGATTTCAAACCAACTAAAGAAGAATTAGAAATTTTAAAAGAGAATACTGCTGATTTCTTTAGCTTTTCTTGTTATGCATCAGCTACTTGTAGCAAAGAATCATTTAGTAATGACTACAAATCTGGAGTAAATCCAAATAGTGAGGTTAATGAATGGGGTTGGTCAATTGATCCTAGAGGATTAAGAGCTCAATTAAATTTGATATATGATCGTTATCAATGCCCAATTTATATTACTGAACATGGATTAGGGAGAGTAGAAGAAACGGATGAAAAATTAGTTGTAGATGATCAATACCGAATTGAATACTATCGTACTACAATAAAAGAAATTAAACTAGCATTAGAAGATGGTGTAGATTTAAGAGGATTATATGCTTGGTCACCAATTGATATGGTTAGTTGTTCATCTTGTGAGATGGCAAAGAGATATGGCTTTATCTATGTTGACAGAGATAATCATGGAAAAGGATCACAAAAGAGAATTCCAAAAAAATCATATCATTGGTATCAAAAAGCTATTAAATCTCAAGGAGAAGTTTTAGATTAACAATAGGGGCTGTAACTTAGAGACAGCTAAAAAAAGCAGATGAAGATATTAACAAATTAACATCTGTTTTTTTGCTATAATTAAGTCATAGAACTATCATTTGCAAAACGCTCTTGATTAGTGATTACTATGTATACATCAGTATATTTGAATTTAGGTAAGTTTTGGTTAAGTTTTCTTCGACCATTTTTAGTCTAGCTATTGAACTATCGATCAAAATATGGTATAGTAGTAACGAACATTTGAATAGATAGTCTTCAGGGCAGGGTGAAATTCCCGACCGGCGGTTAAAGTCCGCGACCATTAATCGAGTATTAATGCTGATTAGGTGTAATTCCTAAACCGACAGTAGAGTCTGGATGGAAGAAGATGTGGATTGATTGGAATTAATTTATTATAATTATAATTCTATTATCATATACACCTGAAGATGACAATCTGCAGGTGTTTTATATTTTAATGGGAGGAATAAAATGAATACAAAAGTGAAAAAAATGATGATGATTGCATTGTTAAGCGGAATTGCTTTTATATGTTGTGCAACCATCAAAATACCAGTTGTCTTATTTTTAAGTTATGAACCAAAAGATGTCATTATAACCTTAGGTGGGTTTCTTTTAGGACCACTTAATGCTTTCTTCATTTCTGTCATTGTATCATTTATTGAAATGATTACCATTAGTAGTACGGGACCAATAGGATTTCTTATGAATGTCTTTGCCACTTGTAGCTTTGCTTGTGTAGCAAGTTATATCTATTCTAAGAATCGAACATTAAAAGGAGCAATCATGGGTTTGATTATTGCTGTTTTTACGATGACAGCAGTTATGATTGCATGGAATTATTTAATAACTCCAATTTATATGAAAATTGATCGAGAAATTGTCAAAGGCTATTTAATTCCTGCATTTTTACCTTTCAACTTATTAAAAGGTGGAATGAATGCAGCCATTACTCTTATCATTTATAAACCGTTGGTTATACCATTGTTTGCACGTTTTCATTTAATAGATGCAGCAACAGCAAAAAAAGGTAAAGTAAATATTGGAGTTATTATAGGGGCTTTATTTGTTCTTGTGACTTGTATTTTCTTTGTCTTAGTTTTAAAAGGAGTTATTTAATTGTTGTTTTAAATTGTAGTGGGGTAATCAATCATTTACTAATCATATAGTTATATGGTATCATAAACTATGATGTTAAAAGTGGAGAAGGCTATGGAAAAAATTATAGTATTATATCATTTTCAAGATTCAGATATAGGTAGAAAAATTGATGCTATTGCTACAACGCTAGGAATAAAGATAAGGCATATACAAGAGGATGAATTAAGATATCCTATTGGGTATTTTATTGGATTAGAAGGCTATGATAAACCAATTGAAAATAGTAATAGTAGTCAAAAGATAATACCAGAAGAAGCTATGTTGATTATGCATTATTTTGATGATCAGGATATCAATCAATTTTTAAAATTGTGCAACGAACATCAAGTACCTTTTATCGCTTTAAAAGCAATTGTAACACCAAATAATGTTAATTGGGGATTTGTCAAGTTGCATCAACATATCAAAGAAGAATATCAAAAAATGGAAGATTTGAATAAATAAAAAACATGCTGTGCATGTTTTTTATCGCTTTTATTATGTATCATAGATATAGAAATCATTTTGATGTGAATAAGTATCAAAGATGTTCACAAAATAATTATGTACTTATTAAACTAGTATATTGAAAGAAAATATTGTTTATTTTTAAGTTGAATGCTATAATTATTAGTATATAAAATAAAAACGAGGATCAAGAGGAGTAAATTATTTAGTAATTAACAGGAATGAAAAGTCACCGACTGAAAGCTTTTCTTAATAAAAAATAATTGAAGGTAGCTTGGGAGTTGTTTATCTGAAATTACAGTAGGATAAATTGTTTGTTGCATTAAGACATTGAGGTAATAAGAATCATTGATTATTATTATAAATAAAAGTGGTACCACGGGTCATTTCGTCTTTTTTAATGAAATACTCGTGTTTTTTTTATATAAAAAAGGAGATGGTACAATTGATAAGGATGAGTAAACGAGTCTGTCTTTTCTTTCATAATGGTCGTTATAAATAAAGAAAGGATAGATAGTATGTTAGAAAAGAAATATAATGCATTACAAAAAGAAGAAAAATGGTTACATTATTGGAATCAAAATAAGGTTTATAAATTTAAGGAAAGTAGAAAAGAACGATATTCTATTGATACTCCCCCACCTACTGTCAATGGCAAGATTCATATTGGACATATATTTTCCTATTCTCAAACAGAAATGATAGCAAGATATAAACGCTTGAAAGGCTATAATGTTTTCTACCCATTTGGATTTGATGATAATGGATTGCCAAGTGAACGATTAGTGGAAAAGGAAATTGGAAAGAAAGCTCACGAAATTGAAAGAGAAGAGTTTTCAAGGTTATGTTATGAAACTACTAATTACTATGAAGAAGAATTCAAACAATTGTTTAATAAATTAGGATTCAGTACCGATTGGGATTTAACTTATAAAACAATAAGTCCTTCAACCATTAAAATCAGTCAGGAATCATTTTTAGATTTAGTTAAGAAAGGTTATTGTTATCGTAAAGAATCGCCAGCATTGTGGTGTAATGAGTGTTTAACTTCGATTGCTCAAGCAGAGTTAGAAACAAAAACATTCAAGACAACATTTAATTACTTGCAGTTTAAAACGACAGAAGATCAAGCTTTTTTGGTTGCTACCACAAGACCAGAATTATTACCTGCAATTGTTGCAGTATTTGTTCATCCAGATGATCAAACGAACAAACATTTAATTGGAAAAACAGCAGTAGCTCCAATGATTAATCGAAGGATACCTATTTTATCAGATCAAAAAGTAGACATAGAAAAAGGGACAGGAATTGTTATGTGCTGTACCTTTGGAGATCAAATGGACATTGAATGGTGGAGAAAATATAGTCTTCCTTTAGTAAATATTTTTACAACAGATGGTCATATGTTGGAGCATGTAGATAAGTACCATGGTCTAAGTATTCATCAAGCTAGAGTAGCTATTATTGAAGATTTAGAAAAAGAAGGCTATTTATTAAAAAAAGAGGAGTTAGAGCATGTTGTTCAAACGCATGAACGATGTAATAAGGAAGTTGAATATACAGTGATTAAACAATGGTTTATTGATACAATCAATCATAAGCAAGATTTTTTAAGAATTGGGAATGAAATAAATTGGTATCCAAAATCAATGCATCAACGTTTTAATGATTGGGTAAATAACATATTGTGGGATTGGTGTATATCTAGACAACGTTATTTTGGAGTTCCTTTTCCAGTATGGTATTGTAAGGAATGTGGGGATATAAGATATGCAAAGAAAGAGGAATTACCACTTAATCCATTAAAGAAAACTATAAAAGAGATTTGTTCTTGTGGTTGTCAAGAATGGGTAGCAGAAACTGATGTAATGGATACATGGGCAACATCATCTTTAACACCATTTATTAATAAAAGCACAACTGATTCCTTATCACTTCCTATGAGTTTACGTTCAAATGCTTCTGAAATTATTCGAACTTGGGATTTTTATTCAATTGTAATGAGTTACTATCATATAGGGAAAAGACCTTGGGATAATGTAATGATTTCTGGTTTTGTTATGGCAGATAGTAAAGAAAAAATTAGTAAGAAAAAGGGTAATAGTAAAGTAGATCCATTTGTTCTTATACAACAATATTCTTCTGATGCATTACGTTATTGGTGTGCTTCAGGAAGACTAGGTAGCGATATTATCTATAGTGAAGAAACGTTACAAAGGGGAAGAAAATTAATTAATAAACTATGGAATGTGGCTAGATTTATAGAAATGCATTTAGAAGATTACCAAGATCAAGATGTTTTTGAGTTTGAGTATATGGATCAATGGATTATTAGCAAATATAAAGCCATGCAGGAAAGATTTATTCAGTATTTAGATGATTATGAAGTGGGGTTAGGGTTACATCATTTAGAAAAGTTTTTTTGGAACTTTTGTGATAATTATATAGAGATTGTAAAGCATCGCTTATACCGTCCTGAAGAATTTGGCAATAAAGCTAGGTATTCAGGACAGAAGACTTGTTATATGTTGTTGCATAATTTATTACAATGCTTTTCCATATATTTTCCATTTGTTAGTGAAGAAGTATATCAATCGATTTATCCAAAATGCCTTTCTATACATTTAACTGAATTTAAGCTAATCACAACTAACTTTGAAGAAGAAGTACAAAAGGGTGATATAATTTGTGATATTATTAAGAAAGTTCGTGGTGAAAAAACAAAGCGTTCAGTGTCG
>Ga0153938_1000891_pt1 | contig 12199 bp, 9 predicted proteins | sample TSNY022MetaG_FD_104740 | JGI IMG/M metagenome (GOLD analysis project Ga0153938, IMG submission 104740) | Attine ant fungus gardens microbial communities from New Jersey, USA - TSNJ022 MetaG | ecosystem: Host-associated > Fungi > Mycelium > Unclassified | place: USA:New Jersey: Brendan T. Byrne... | reverse complement strand
TCATTACATTCCCGTTTATATCTAATTGATCTAATTGTTTCTTTAAATTGGTATGAAATATATCATTTATCGTTTTTTTTAACACATCGTTATAATTTTGTAGTATACTTTCCATATGGAAGATCTCTTTCTAATGTTTGTGTTCAACTACATTTTATCAAAGGTCTTCCTTTTTATATATCCTTTCCCCAAACCATTATACACAATCTTTGAAAGAAATAGTTTGACATAGGTATATATTTTTAATATAATATAAATGTATTCGACGGAATACTGTATTACTCAAAATACACAGGTTACTGTAATAAGGCATAACGCCTTAAGGTTTGGTCGGATCCTTAAATTCGACTATACAGGCTTTATGCCTGTTTTTTGTTGTAAAATTTCCAATTGTTTCATTTTAGAATTAAATAAAAGTATGGTAAAATAATGAATATTAGGTGATATTATGGATTCTGAGATTGAAACTTTGATTGGAAAGCAATTGAACAATAAATTAAATAAAGTAAATAATGGAATTTACTTAAGAGATGAAGATATTTATGTTTTAACTAAGTATAAGATTCCTTATGAAAATTGTAAGTCGATGGAAGAACTTATTTATTTGATTGAAAGAGAATTAGAGGGTTTAGAAGATGATGAGTTGGATGAACTAGAACTTTTAAGTCAAAGAATCTCGGAGTTTTATTATTACAATATGTCGCATAAGTAGGTGAAAGAATGAATTATTATATTGTTTCCAATGATGAAAAGAAGAATAAAGTAGTAGAATTCTTATCCGAAGAGTTGTTTTATGAAACAAAGATAATGGATTATTCTACTTTCTTAAAAAAGTTTTATTTTAAGATCACAAAACAAATGGTTTACAAGGTTAGTTGTCGATTTAATGTTAACATTAAAATTGTTGAAATGTATTTAAAACAGCTGTATTATATTGATGATAATGATTATGGTAATGATAATGCTAAATTACAGTTTTTATTAGAAATAAAGAAATATTTGAGTGACAACGGATTGTTAATTGACAGTTCGGCATTTCATCAGCATTTACTTAACAAGAAAATAGTCTTTTCGGCACAAATTAAGCAAGATGGATTATTTCAAAAGTTAATTAAAGATTTAAGTCAAGTGACCGAGATTGAAGTAGAACTTTTACAACCGAAATATGAAGTCGAAGTAGTTCATGAATATCAAACTATCGAAGAAGAAGTGATTGGTGTTATTTCTTCGATTGTTGAGTTATTAAAACAAGGAATTGATATTAATCATCTTTATTTAGCTAATTTAGATAATACTTATCGTTTGTTATTTGATAAATATTTTAAAGTTTATGGAGTGCCATGTCTATTAGAACCACAATCTAGTATCTATGGAACTAGGTTAGTACAAGTTTTCTTGCAATTATATGAAAGTGATATTGAAGTTACAATCGAAAAACTAAAGAAAATTGTTAAAAATCCAATGGAAGAAGAAATTCTATTAATAATTGTTCAAGTGTGTAATCAGTATCGATTTATTGATGATTACTTATTGGTTAAGGATTGTATCGTTGAAGATTTTAAAGATAAGTATGTACCAAAGAAGAATTATGAGAATGTGGTAAGAGAGATTCGTTTATCGCGTGCTAGTCATGATGATGATTATGTTTTTTTAGTGAGTTGTAATCAGGGAAGTGTTCCAAGCATTCATAAGGATGAAAATTATTTAACGGACAATGAATTTGCCTTGTTGGGATTACCATTAGTGAAGGATTTGAATCAACTGGAAAAACAATTTACGATGGCGTGTATTCGCTCCTGGAAGCATATTTCTTTATCTTATAAGTTAAGAGATTTTAAAGAAGAATATTATCCTTCTAATATGTTGGAAGAGTTATCTTGTGAAATTATAAAAAGTCAGCCTATCAGTTATCAACATTCGAAATTAATGAATCAGTTTTTATTGACTAAGAAATTAGATCAGTATTTTAAGTTTGGAGAAAAAGCAAGCGATTTAGCTTTATTATATGGTAATTATGATGTTGGTTATAAGAAATACAAAAATGAATTTAGTGGCATCAATAAAGATTTATTTATGGAACACCAAAAAGAATTTCATTTGTCTTTTACGAAAATAGATAGTTATTTTCATTGTCCATTTCAATACTATTTGAAATATATTTTAAAGTTAGATGAATTTGAAGATTCCTTTATGTTGAAAGTTGGGTCCATTTATCATGCTGTCTTAGAAAGTGTTTATGAAGAATTTGATTTTGATTTCAAATGGAATGAGGTTGTCTCTGAATATGAAATTAAGGAAGCAAAAGAATTATTTTTCTTATCGATTTTGAAAGAGAAGTTAAAAAGTATTATTGAAATTTTAAGAAGCCAAGCAGAACTCACAAATTTAAACCAGTTAAAATCAGAGGAAAAGGTTATTATTCCCTTTGCAAAAAATATAACTTTCAGTGGAATCATAGATAAAATCTTATATGATGAAGATTTAAAAATGTTAGCCGTGATTGATTATAAAACGGGAGGTTTGCATTACCAATTAAATCATCTGAAGTATGGATTAGATATGCAGTTACCAATTTATTTATATTTATTAAAGCATTCGAATTTTAAAGATTACCGAGTTACAGGTTTTTATATGCAACGGTTATTACATCCAGTTCCTAAAAATGATCAAGTTCATACGATTGATGAAATGATGAAAAAACAATTACTATTACACGGTTATAGCAATATGCAAATTGATGTCTTAAAAGAATGGGATAGTAGCTATAGTGATTCAAAGATGATTCAAGGGATGAAACTAAAAAAAGATGGTTTCTATGCCTATTCAAAGGTTTTGAGTGACACACAGATTAATTCAGTGATCACGTTTGCAGAACAAAAAATGAAAGAAGCAATTCAAGGTATTACAAATGCTGAATTTAAGATAAGACCAAAAAAAATAGGCGATCAGTTGGTTGGTTGTGATTACTGCCCATATGGAAGTATTTGTAATAAGAGTGATAAAGACTATGAATTATTAGAGGAAGTCAAAGACCTAGAATTTTTAGGAGGTGAATAAGAATGCCAATGTGGACACATGAACAAGAAGAAGCTATTTATAAGAGTGGAACCAATATTATTGTCAGTGCTGGGGCCGGCTCTGGTAAAACAGCTGTCTTAACTGCTCGGGTAATTGAGAAATTAAAACAAGGCATTCATATCAATGAATTGCTTATTTTGACATTCACCAAAGCAGCAGCAAAGGAAATGAAGGAGAGGATTCGCAAGAGTATTAAGAAGGATCCCAATTTAGTAGATGAACTGGCTTTCATTGACTCAGCTTATATTACCACTTTCGATTCTTATGCTTTATCAATAGTGAAGAAATATCATTATTTATTAAATCTTGATCGCAATATTGACATTACTGATGCTTCGATTTTAGATTTGTTAAAAACGCAAGTTATGGATGAAGTATTTCAATCATTTTATGAAGAGGAACAATCGGAATTTTTAAGGTTTATCAAAGATTTTTGCATCAAAGATGATCTGGTGTTAAAAGAATCCCTTAAAAGAATCGCTAAACAATTAGAACTGCAGGAATCATTAACTGAATTTTTAGATTGTTATGAAGAGCGGTATTTGAACTTTTCTGTTTTTGATGTTTATTTAGAAAAATATAATAAAATGGTTATGCAAGAGAAGAAACGGTTTCTTGATCATTTAGAAAGATTCTCTAGTTATGTAGATCAAGCTTATTTTGATAAGGTAAATGATAGTTTATCAGGGTTACTGAAGGCAGAAGATATTTATGAATTAAAGCAATATGAATCATGCAAGCTGCCAATGTTACCTCGAGGTGTGGATGAATTAGTCAAAGAAGAAAAAGAGAAGTTAGGTAAAGCTTTGAAAAGTTTAAAAGAAAAATTACTTTTCTTTACAAGAGAAGAATATCTTTTATCTTTGGAAAAAATGAAGCCTAATGTTTCGATTATTATTTGTATCTTAAAACGCTATTTTAAAGTTTTAACAGATAAGAAAAAAGAACAATTACTTTTTGATTTTAATGATATTGCAATGCTTTCTTTGGATATCTTGAAGAATCATGAAAGTGTTCGTGAAGAAATAAGTGCTTGTTTTAAAGAGATTATGGTAGATGAATATCAAGATACGAATGATATTCAAGAAGCGTTTATTTCTAATATTGAAAACCAAAATGTTTATATGGTCGGGGATATTAAACAATCTATTTATCGATTTCGGAATGCCAATCCTGAAATATTTAAGAAAAAGTATGATCAATATAGTAATTTAGAACAAGGAATGAAAATTGATTTACTTAAAAACTTTAGGTCTCGTGATGAAGTTTTATTAAATATTAATCAGATGTTTAATGTTATCATGGATGATATTTTGGGAGGAGCAGATTATATTGCAACTCATCAAATGGTCTTTGGTAATAAACTTTATGAGGTAAATAAAGATGATGTGTTAGACAATCAAATTGATTTTATGATTTATAATCCCAAGGATTATCCTTATAAAAAAGAAGAAGTGGAAGCATTTTATATTGCAAGAGATATAGAAGAAAAAGTAAAGAATAAATATCAAATATTTGATAAAGACTTAGAGTGTTTACGAGCTATTACTTATTCTGATTTTGTTATTTTAATGGATCGAACTGCATATTTTGATTTATATAAAAAAGTATTTACTTATTTAAATATTCCGATGGATGTATATAAAGATGAAGTATTAAGTGATTCCCTTGATTTCCATTTAATAAAAAATTTATTTGGTTTCTATATTGGGATCGTTAGTTCGGATTTTGCCTTATTAAAACTTAGTTTTGTAGCTTTAGCTCGGAGTTTTTTATATGAGTTAAGTGATGAAGAAATATATTTACATATCAAAAATAATACGATTAAAGAAAGTCTGGTTTACCAGGATATGCAAGAAGTCATCCATAAGACATTTGGCTTAACAATCGTAGATGTAATTGAGGCAATATTAGATCAAGTTAATTATTATGAGAAATTATCTTTAATTGGTGATTTAGAGGATCATATGATCGTCATTCATACGATTCAAGAATTGGCATTGCAATATAATCAAAATGGAAAACTTGTTAAAGATTTCTATGATTATTTGAATGCCATTATCGAATCTGATTTTCAAATCAAATATAGTAAAGGTCAAAACGCTAGTGATAGTGTTAAAATAATGACAATTCATAAATCAAAAGGTTTAGAATATCCAATCTGTTATTACAGTGGACTTTATAAAAAATTTAATATTGCCGATATTAAAGAACAGTTTATGTATGAAAAGAATTATGGCTTTGTTGTTCCTTTTCAAGAAGAAGGCATTGTACAAAACTTTTTAGTTGATTTAGTCAAAGATGATTTTATGATCGCGGAAGTATCAGAAAAAATTCGTTTGTTTTATGTGGCATTAACTAGAGCTAGAGAAAAAATGATTGTTGTATTACCAGATGCCAAAAGTTTAGAGAGTGAAAGAGATGGGGTTTTAACTTATAGTGAGAGAATCAAATATCGATCATTTGCGGACATGCTTTATAGTGTATTTCCAGTCTTTGAGAATCGAATTAAAAAAATTGAAAATTTAAAACTATCTCGTGATTATTTGATTCAAACTGTTGGATCAATCGATTTAGAATATCATAATGAAATTATTGAAGTGAATGAAGTTCAAATTGAAAAAAGAGAAATAGAACAAAAGCATTTTTCAAAAGATCATATTACGTTACAAACCAAAGAAGAACAAAAAAATATTGAATTTGGTTTAGAGTTTCATGAATGTTTAGAATATCTAGATTTTAAAAATCCGAACTTTGAACAAATAAAAAATGAATTTATGAAGACGAAGATTGAACATTTTTATCAAAAATTACAAAACTTTAATATTGATGATGCAAAGATTTTCCAAGAATATGAATTCACTTATCAGAAACAAGGAACAGAATTTTATGGTATTATAGATTTGTTAATTGTGTTAACTGACAAAATTTATATTATTGATTATAAACTAAATGATATTACAGATGAAGCTTATATCAATCAATTAAATGGTTATAAAGAATTTATTGCAAGTAACACAAACAAACCAGTTGAATGTTATTTATATTCAATTTTAAAAGAAGATTTTAAGAAAGTGATTTAGGTGAAATTATGAATTATAATTATGAATTAGGATGTAGGACATTAAAAAAAGTTACTGAAGGTTTAGTTGATTTAAACGAGTTGAGTTTATTTTTGTCAAAGCAAGTTTCTTTTGAATCATTAGAAACATTACAATTAATGTTAGTCAACGAAAGACAAGATCGATTAGAAAAAGAATTAGATGTTAATTATCAAAGATTATCAATAAAAACTGATAGACATAATATTGAGCATTTAAGATGCGAAACATTAGCGGGTAATTTATCAGTTAATCCTCAACGACTTGGATTTGATTTATATCAATTATTGGTTCGAAATTATAAAGTAGATTTATCGGTTGAACCTTATGATAGTAGTTATTCGATTAATGATTTTTTTATTAGATCATTTTATGGAATAGATAATCCAACAGATGCTTTTTATATGAGAACTGATTTGATTCAAGAACGGATTAATCTTATTCACTATTTATTGCAAAATAAAAGATTAAAAGAAAATGAATTGTCATATTTAAATGAAACGATTGAGAATTGTTCTAGTTTACTTTATACATCTAATCAATTAAATCAATTGGAAGAATTAGCAAATAGAGCAAACAAAATATTAACACATAAACAACCATATTGTCCGAAATATAATTTAAAGAAGAATGGATATCCAATAAATATGGATGAAATAAAGCGTTATGAAAAAAATTTTAGATTGTCTGATGAAACTGATAATTATATGTTAAACGAATTAACTCCAGTCATTTCAAGAATTAGAGAAAAAGGAAGTTATGAATAGATTTATTTGTTATAGCAAATATTCTACTTGTAAAAAAGCTAAACAATTTTTACTTGATCAGAAATATAATCGGAATAAATTTCTTAAAGAACATTGAATTTATTAAATAAAAAAGGAAAATAAAATATGGATATAAATCAATTATCAAAATCGGAATTAAGATTACAAAAAGTAAAAAGAAACGATTTTAAAAATATCAATAGAAATGATATATATATTATTTTAGATAGTTTAAAATGTGCTCATAATATTGGTACTATCCTTAGATTATCAGATGCTTTATTAATAAAAAAAGTATATATCTGTGGAGATACTATAATTCCACCAAATAAAAAAATAAAATCAAGTTCTAGAGGAGCTGAAAAATGGGTTGAGTGGGAATACAGAAAGAATATTTTAGAAGTAATACAAGAATTAAAAGAAAAAGGAATAAAAATAATATCTGCTGAAATAGCTGATAATAGTATAGATTATACTAAAATGGATGTGAATCTTCCTTTAGCTTTAGTTTTTGGTAGAGAATATGATGGGGTTAGCAAAGATGTTTTAAATATGTCAGATTGTGTTGTTCATTTACCTATTTTAGGAATGACTAATTCTATCAATGTATCAACTACGGCAAGTGTTCTTATGTATTATATTTATAATAAATTAAATCTTTGATAAATGATATATTGAAAATTTCAAAAAAAATATAAAGAAGGTATATAAAATGAAGAAAACCGTCTTAATAACAGGAGCAAGTAGTGATATAGGGCTTGCTATTGCTAAAGAGTTTAGAGGCTATAATTTAGTCTTACATTATTATCAAAATAGAAGTGCTGTTGAAGAATTCGCTCGGAATTCACTAGATCAAGTTTTAATAGTGCAAGCTGATATTTCTAAAGAAGAAGAAGTAAAAACTATGTTTGAACAAATTAAGGATAAGTTTTCTTCTTTAGATTGTGTGATTAATAATGCAGCCTATACTTGTGATAATGCTTTTATGGATAAATCTGCCGAGGAATTTAAACGTGTGATTGAAGTAAATTTATTGGGGACATTTTTAGTTTCTAAATATGCAGGGGAAATGATGTTAGAACAGAAGAGCGGAAACATTGTTAATATTTCCTCAACCAATGGCATTGATACGGAGAGTGTTTTATCGATGGATTATGATGCAAGTAAAGCAGGAGTCATATCTTTGACGAAAAACTTTGCGCATGCTCTAGCCCCTCATATTCAAGTGAATTCAGTTGCACCTGGTTGGACAGAAACAACGCCGGTTATGAAGATGAATCCAAATGATCTGAAGGTGGAAAAAGAACAAATTTTAATGGAACGCTTTGGAATTCCAGAAGAAATTGCAAGGGTTGTGAGATTTGTAGCAAGCGAAGAAAATTCTTATATGACCGGAGCTATTATTCGCGTTGATGGAGGTAAGAAATGATGTTCATTAGTAATAAAACGATGCAAGTTTATAAAACCATTGAAAATAATTTAAAAGAACCATTTCATAAAATTGATGAAATATGTCTTTTTAATAGCCAAAAAGTATTGAGTGCTTTCTTAGAACATAATATAAATGAAAATCATTTTAATTCGACAACTGGATATGGATATGGTGATTTAGGAAGAGAAGCAATTGAATCAGTTTATGCTTCTGTTTTTAAGAGTGAAGCAGCTCTAGTCCGCAACCAATTTGTCTCAGGAAGTCATGCTTTAGCGGTCACTTTATTTGCGTTACTTCGACCAAACGATACTTTGTTATCCATTACAGGATTACCTTATGATACGTTACATGAAGTAATAGGAATTAAAGAAAATAAGAGTTCTTTAAAATCATTTGGAATTCATTATGAGCAAATTGATTTGATAGAAAATGATTTTGATTATGATGCAATTAAGAACTATTTAGAAAATAATCCTATTAAAGTAATTGAAATTCAACGATCAAAAGGCTATTCAATTAGAGATAGTTTAAGTCTTGAAAAGCTTGAGAAAGTTATTTCCTTTATTAAGAAAATAAATAAAGAAGTTGTTATTATGGTGGATAACTGCTATTGTGAATTTGTTACAACTAAAGAACCGATTGAAGTTGGTGCTGATATCGTGGTAGGATCTCTCATCAAGAATTTAGGTGGAGGAATCGCTCCTAATGGTGCATATGTTGTTGGTAGAAAAGATTTAATTGAATTATGTGGGGAACGATTAACATTACCTGGAGAAGGAATGGAAGTTGGACCAACGCTTGGTATTAATAAACAATTTTTACAGGGTATATATATGGCACCAGGAGTGGTACGTAACGCTTTAAAATCAGCGATTCTAACGAGTGCAATGTTAGATAGTCTTGGATATAAAGTGAGTCCAAAGTATTATGAAGAGCGAGTTGATATTGTTCAAAATATTGAATTTGGTAATAGTGAGGATTTAATTCGCTACTGTCAGGGAATTCAAAAGTATTCGCCAATTGATTCAGGTTCAATGCCTATTCCAGGAAGTATGCCAGGATATGATGATCAAATCATTATGGCCAGTGGAGCTTTCACACAGGGATCGAGCATTGAATTATCTTGTGATGGGCCATTAAGAGCACCATACATTGCTTATCAACAAGGTGGGCTCACCTACGAATATAGTTACTATACCATTCTAAAAGCAATTGATTATCTAATAGAAGGAAATGAATTATGAAAGAAATTAAAAAGAAAAGAAAAAAATTAGATATTATTTACGAAGATAAAGAATTGATTGTAATTAATAAACCATCTAATTTATTAACAATTGGAACTGAAAAGAATCGTGAACAAAATTTATATTACGAAGTAAGTAGTTATGTCAAAAAACAACATCCGAAAAACAAGATTTTTATAGTGCATCGTTTAGATAAAGATACTTCTGGTGTGGTGATATTTGCTAAAAACGAAAGCTTGAAAAAGAAATTACAAGATAATTGGGAGAAGTTAGCGATTGTTCGTGAATATAAAGCGGTTGTTATGGGTGATGTTAAAGAAGATAAAGCTACAATTAAAAATTATTTGAAAGAAAATAAAGCGTTTCATGTTTATGCAACAAATGATTCTGAAGAAGGTCAACTTGCAATTACAAATTATGAAGTAATAAAAAGAAGCAAGGCTTATACTTACTTAAATATCTTAATTGAGACTGGCAGAAAAAATCAAATTCGTGTTCATTTAAGTGATTTAGGACATCCAATTGTAGGTGATAAAAAATATGGAGCAGAAATGAATTTAAAAAATCCGATGGGTAGACTTGGACTTCATGCCAATAAAGTTATTTTAATTCATCCCTTAACTAAAAAAGAGATGATTTTTGAAGCAAAACTACCAAAAGATTTTGAAATCATGATAAATAATATTAAATAAATATTAGAGCATTTCTAATATTTTTTCTTTGTGCTATAATGTTTTAGAAAGAAGAGGCTTATATGGAACGTTTACAAAAATATATTGCAAATTCTGGACACTGTTCTAGAAGAAAAGCAGAAGAATTAATTGCAAAGGGTAAAGTTAAAGTCAATAATCAAGTCATTAAAGAAATGGGTTTTAAAGTTGATGGCAACGATCAAGTTGAAGTTGAAGGAAAGCAATTAACTCAAAATCAAGTTAAAAAATATTATTTACTCTATAAACCACAGGGCGTTATTACAAGTGTAAGTGATGATAAAGGAAGAACAACTGTTGTTGATTTAATTAACGAAAATGAGCGAATTTATCCAGTAGGAAGACTTGATTATGATACTTCAGGATTATTGCTTCTTACTAATGATGGTGAACTTGCTAATATTTTAATGCATCCAAGTTATGAAGTATTAAAAACATATATGGCTAAAATCGAAGGTATTTTAACTGGTGATGAGATGATTCGTTTGAAAAAAGGAATTGTTATTGACGGGAGAAAAGTAGTGCCTAATCGTGTTAAAATGCGTAAGAAAAATACAAAAGGAAATACTTGTACCATTGAAATTGGAATTGTTGAAGGAAGAAATCATATTGTTAAAAACATCTTTAAAGAACTAGGACATGAAGTGATAAGACTTAAGAGAACCAGTTATGCTTTCTTAACTTTAGAAGGTCTTGGAAGTGGAGAATATCGCACATTGTCGATTAAAGAAGTTAAAAAATTATATAGTTTAAAATAAGCAAAATTAAATTTTAAAAAATGTTTTAGTTACTGAAAAAAATATTTTGTTACTAGGAATATTAAACAGTAAATAGTGAGAAAATTAAGTTGTCTTTTGAAAATATGAAATTAAAAACTAGAACTTTGAATAAGGAGATTTTATGAATCATATATTTAAAGAAATTCAAAAAGTTCATTTTGAAATTTTGGAAAAGAATTATCCGAATTTGCAAGAAGAAAAATTTAGAGGTAATAAATATTATTGTGATTTGAGTAAAGATGAATTTTTACTTCTTTTGAATGGATTAGAAAACATAGAAGCAAAGATTGTTTTAGCTCAATTTTATTCTTACCGATTTGATTTAATTGATGAATTTATGAATAAGTATTCTTTCACAGAAAGTCAACGAATTATTTTTGATGATTTATTTACTTTAAATAAAGATCTAAAAGAAACTTTGAATGTTACTATATTAAAGCCTAAATACGCTTTTTTATATGAATTTTTAGATTTGATTACAACAAATATTGATGTTCAACAAAGAATTCTTAATCTTTCTGATGAAGAACTTTCTTTATTTAAATTAATCTATGAAAAGGTAAGAATGGATTTTGAATATGTTATTCCAATCATTGATCATATTTTAAAGGTTATTACTAATACTCCTTTTGTTAATAATGATTTTAAAGCAAATTCTATGCATGATTTATTTCATGATATAAGTATTCAATTAGCAAAAGGATATCGATTAACAGATCAAATGCTTGAAAAAATGATTTATGTATTTGCAAATGCTAACATGAATTTTAATTTGAAAACACTTGAAGAATTAGAATCTTTTGGAGTAAAGGCAGATGATAAGAAATATATTGATTTAAATTCGAAAGATGAAGAACTTAATTTTCTAAAAAATGCTATTTTACAAATTAAATTTGGAATTTCTTATGGTAACTTTAGTTTTCTTTATAATTATCAATATGATTTCTCAAATATAGAAATTACTGAAGAAAATTATGAGGTAATTGAATTATTTTATGATCTTAAAACTATTAGTGAAAATAATAATATTGAAGAATTAAGAATAATATATAATGAATTAGAAAAGCAACCATCTAATATAAATTATA
>Ga0153938_1000889_pt1 | contig 12214 bp, 9 predicted proteins | sample TSNY022MetaG_FD_104740 | JGI IMG/M metagenome (GOLD analysis project Ga0153938, IMG submission 104740) | Attine ant fungus gardens microbial communities from New Jersey, USA - TSNJ022 MetaG | ecosystem: Host-associated > Fungi > Mycelium > Unclassified | place: USA:New Jersey: Brendan T. Byrne... | reverse complement strand
GTGTTGCTCTGAGAGCGAACGTGCCTAAATTTGTAGACAAAGTAAAAATGGAGGTTACTCCTAAGTATCTACAGAGATATGCCACTGCGAATTTTGTAAGCAAATATAGTTGTCTGATCTGAATTCCGCGAGTGAGAAAGTGAGCCGGGTTCAGGTTACTGATAAAAATTCTTGGTCTTGGGATGTAATAATCACCGTAGTGGTGAAACCACCTGGAGGCAGTAAGATGAATCTTGCAGGGGAAAAAAGATTCACAGTTCCTTGCTTGCTTTCTATGCGAAGTTACTCCGAGAAGGTCCACTTTGTAGGCACCTCTTGCCTTACACGTCGCTCAGAAGCTCCGCGACCTGGCCACCAATAGTGAGCTTCGTCGTACAGTCCAGATGGTTAAGAACTCTTCTAAGGACAGCGCTGTGGAGCCAATGATCTATATGTGAAGCCACTGGTGTTGTGTCACAAAGCCGCTTTGACTGTAGCAGGAGAAGATTCTTCCCTTCCCAAGCTTGCACCTCTTCCAATAAGCTTTAAAGCAGTATAGCCTACATTTAGACTTTAGTCCGGTAAATGAGGAGCCCACGTTTTGGTGCTTTTCTGGAATGCGTTTGTCTCATGTAAATTTCTTGCGGCTCATTCGAAATATCTCGGGAGCTCCTACACCGATGTCTCTCTCCAATTCTCCTGTCGCTCTCGGCTCTCGGTACGGCGTAGAAATAGGACATTCTCACCGGCGGTTCTTTTGTCGTGATTTCTCAAAGGAAATTGTCGTCTTCACCGGATCTTTCTTGCCGTTCAGACCAGTACGGAAAGGGCGTGAGGTGTAAGGTCACTGACGATACATTGCACGCACATGGAGAATAGGGCTGGTTTTCGGCTATGGACCGGAACAGTGGACTGGAGGTTAATTACGAGTTTTAGCTCCGCATTTGTCTTCGCCAAACAAGACGCGCGCCTGTTACATTTCAATTGACGGGAAAAAAGGGGCACCTTTGAGTTACAACTTTGCAGATAGATTAGAAAGCGTGTCGCAGTTTCATAAGGTGATTGCACAAATACGGACCGAAAATCCCGATGCCGGACTTTTTTCAGAGTGTTTAATTTTCATTTTGATGAAGCAATATGTGCAATGGAGACAGCACAAAAAGTTTCTGTGCAGTAATCGCAGCATAGTTTTCTGCTCGGGGCCTCGGGATGTATCGTGAACCATGCAACATTCGCGGCATCGCCTATCTCTTTTCGATCTGAAAAATGGAAACACTCGACCTGTACCAGTTTTCCATTGCAGCATGATCCCTGAAAATTCAAATCCGTCATAGTCCGGGTTGTCCCGACTGTCAAGGACATGTTACCGCTACAATGCGGTCGTAATAAGACAAATAAGATACGTTGATGGTCAATCTTCAACTTATCACGACGCGTGTACTCCATCCGGTGCAATCACAGACCTGTTCATCTTAGTGATTTAATGCTATACCGCGGGATCTCTCTTTTCTAGAAATACAGGCTGAGAGTTAACAATTCTAAATTCATATGTAAGGGTTGTAGATAGGAGCGGCTGAAGCATTAGTGTGTTCAGCACAGAGCAAATAAGAAAAGAATGTCGATGATGGAATCTCCAATAACTGGATAGGTTGTGTGAACGATCAACACCAGATGCAAGAATTCTAATTAGAATCAATGAATACAGCCAAGACCAAGGTCAGAAGGGCAGCATGATTCCTGTATCCTCAAGAGGCGCTCCGTGAAATGGGTGCGCATGTGACAGATGATGGTTTCCTGAATTCTTTAAGCTTTCCACGTATCCTTTACCTGGCCGAAAAGTTGTCTCTGAACAGCCAAGAATCGCTATCATCATTATTCAGTTTAATATAGAGTAACAAGTTGTATTTGGCCACTCGCCGAACCGCACTGCGTTACTCACACATACTTAATTAGGGAATCTTCGAGAAACCTGGATCCACAAGTCCGACTTTCACATAATCTCAAGGAAGAATTCCCGCAAAAGGCTTCGTGTCTTCATGTCAAGTGATATCCTACTAATATTGAAAGGGGATGTTTGGATCAGAGAAGCCCACAAGAAGATGTCGCAAACTATACCAAAACATTTCAGCTGCGTTAAGATTGAGTGAGCGGGAACATTTTTGAGCGCTGGACCGGTGAGCACTTTCACCCATTTTCACAGGCTGTCAGCAATGTGCTGGCAACATGAGATCCGGGTCTCGATTAGTTGGCGTTTAAGTGGAATTCGATACATAGTCTTCTTGAGCGCCATTTATACATGCTTCCTTTGCTTCTTGCCTGCTCGGGTCTGTTATCTCACACTGATGGTAAATGTGATATCGCCAATGAGCCCTGTGTACTGGGAAGGGATTCACGTGAGTGGATAATGTTAGAAACTACAATGGCTCCGGCCATTCCCGAAGAGTACCAGTGGCGGTTGGATAAGAGAGTTTGTGTATTCATCACTATGTTGGGAGGCATCTATGCCAAAGCACCTTGATAAAAAAAACTAGCATACTCTGTTGGAGGACAGAACATGTTCCTGGGGATCGAGTCTGTCCCTCCTATACTTATTGAGCTCTAGACCCTCATCGAGTTTTATTCATGTATGATTAATCACAGCTAGCCACTGAGACTAGTACAGAAAAGGGCAGATAGTTAGGTCCTGTTTGGGGGAGCTACATGTCCCAAAATGTCAGCCGTCGTCAGAAATCCATTAACACGTATGACTGCCCGAAGTACGTATAGAAATGTATCAGGGTCATGCAACACATGTTCCAAATCTTTTGGTTAGGATCATTCATGTAGACAAATTAAAACAATAATCCCACAGCCGTTGTCGACTTGGATCAATCGGGCCGAACAGCGGCAATAGTATTTGAGGATCCTCGGACTCTAGGTATATCTATGACGGCATGAAGATTGTTAGTGCCAGTGCTGAGAGTAGGCTTTAATAAATACAAGGACAAGGAAAGCAGATGTAGCTACCAGTCCAGAAAGGATGAACACTTTCAATCAAACTTACTCTTTTTTTTTCAAGCGTGTCCTACTTAGAAAATGTCAGATGACGATCCTCAAGGGCACAGACCTCAAGTTGAATGGAATATGCACTGTACATGATTCTCTGAGGCTTTGCTATGATCGGCGAACGAACTTCTATGGAGTGTGACATTCATATGAAGAATCAGGATTACGAAGAAAATCAGAATCCGGGGGCAGTCATTTGAGAATGTAGTGGGAAGTGAAGGGTCTTTTACGAGCAAGATATGACATGAATCCAAATTTTGGAAGCAAGAAGGCCTGTCTGAAGATTGACCAATTGATCATATGTAGATGGATAAAGTTTGTCAAAGTAATACAAGTCATGAGAGCAATCCTGGCTCTAGATCGATGATCGTATGCAGCATGCTGGCGACAGAGTATGAGAGAGACACACATATAGAGAATGAGGAGAGGTGTCTGGAGATATTGAGCAATTTCCACCGAGTCAAAGAGAGCTCAGAACTCTGCGAGTGCAGGGTCCACACATTTCCACAGGTGCGGCATCAGTAGATAAAGCACAATCATTCTCACCTATAATCAGTTGAAGAACCTGGAAGCATGAAGAAGCCTAGACAGAGAAAGGGGACCGGCATATCGCTTCCGAAGACCGGACAGGGAATGTCCCTATCGATGACATGGGCCTCGATGCAAGGATCGGTTTTCCATGGGGACTCGCAAAGGCAATCCTACAAATGGAGATGGAACCATGCAGTGAAACGGGCCGGTATGCAATATCCGCATGACCCTGTAAATGTGATATAAGGAACCCTGGAGAAAATGAACACAGATCTACACAAATTTGATGTCCGGTAAACTGGGTTCAGCAACACACTATATACGCAGAACAGGAATATTCAGCGATGCACACCGGTCTGAATGATTTGGGAATCTGCTATACATGAGCCATATTTTTGCTCCTCATGGCACCTGCTGTAGCTCTTGGTTAATCATACCCGATATCGTGATAAATCAGCGGGAATAGCAATGGGGACACAAAGTATTTTCGAAAGTAGACTGAGCAAGAGTGGCTCTCTACTGTGACATTGCAGTCTGCAATTGCAACTGCACTGTGCCTTGACTTTGAGAAATTTGGGCAAACTGATGACTGTAACTGTGACTTGAAATTAGGTTGGTAATAGTCCAATTATGTTTGCGTCGATGGTCTCTTTTGCGGAGCGTAGTGAACTGGTCTCTCCGAGCTCATTGTTGATGGATTGCAGGCCCATTTGACGATAAGTACAGTCTCAGTCCCGGATCAAACGATACTGTGATTAAGATAGCTCACCATCAAGTCACCATCGATTGCGAGCCATGTGGACCATTGGGCCTCGAACACTGTTGCCACGAACGGCTGGATGATGAATTCGCATAATCAGAAAACGAGAAGGAGGTTTATTGAAGTTAAAGGCGCGAGAGCGCGGTCATGGCTTTGATTTGAAAACTACAAGAACTGAATTCGGTGTTTCAAGCCGTGTATTGCTTCCAATCTTTCTCGAGCGCGAGTAGGCCACTCGCACGATACCCTCCAAGTATTAATAGGCTAGACTTCAGCCTTGCAGGCCATAAATAAGTTGTTACGCAGGAAGACTTTAGAAGGCCCCTACAAAAAATGGTTCTGATCGGTGCCGTTGGACGACATTAAATGGCGTCGAGCACTTCAATCAACTTTTGATCATGGTACCCCGGCTCACCGATCAATTACTCTGAGTCCTGACTGCGAGTATCATGGATCAAAGGTCAGGGGTATTCCCAGAATTCATCGACGAAAATGAAAACGATTATTGTCGAACATGCTTTACGCTAGTCGCCATAGGTTGCCATGCATCATGTTTTCAAACATCTGAGCTTGATTTGTTCTTACTGTTACACATACAACTGTCGTTGAGGTGAGTTGTATTGACGGACGGTAGTAACAACAAATATAAACATGTTTGGGTAAACCTAGGTCACGCCATTCCACTGAGTCGTACGAGGCTCGACTTATCCAGAGTAAACTCGCTATGAAACTCCTAATCGATGTGGGTTATTTTCATTCCAGTGCAGTGCCCAGCAATCAAAGGCCACTGGGAAATCCGATAATCACTGTCAAGTATTAGCTAGTTTCAATGATTGTTTTATATGACTTCACCATAACATCTGATGTCCTGTGTGAGTGCTGTCCAGTATGTTTAGTCTCATCTATACTGGCGTTGCCGGGCAACAGGCGGTCTATTCCGACAAAGGTATTTAAACCGAAGGGAATTGTTATTCGGTAGCATCGCGAATCGCGGATCATATATAAGTTCGAGCCCCGAGCTCTCAAGTTTCTACTTCATCTTGCTCTCTTCAGTTGTACCACCATGACTATTGTTCTGACTCCTTACTTGGCGAATGGTGTTCAAAGGCTGAGGGTAGCCCCACAACGTTTGCCTCTTTTATTTTCTTCACTACCAAGGTTCCTGATGCGTTACACAGCATCTAAACCTAAGCGTGGCCTTTTACCACCCGCTTTTGAAGAATCCTCTCATGTTCTGCGGTGTCTCGAACAACTAAGGTCCAAAGATCAGAATATAGAGAAATATATTTATTTGTCCAGCCTCAAAGAGTACAACCCTCAGACGTTCTACAAGCTTTGTCTTGAGAATATGTCGGAATTCACGCCAATAATTTATACACCAACCGTTGGGGATGCTTGCTTGCAGTATTCACATATCTACAGGCGTCCAGAAGGGCTGGTTTGTGTCTAGAACATCATCACTGGAACGAACCTGATAATTGACTTTGTTTTCAGTTCATTTCCATCAAGGACAAAGGCAAGATTCGTGAAGGTGTGTTTCCATATGTATGGGTTGAATGTCTCTGATCTGTTTTTAGTAATCAACAACTGGCCGAAGATAGATGAAGCGCGTATAAGTGTTGTCACTGATGGTAAGTGTGTTGGTTTGTGTGGTTTGCTGGCTGATCACGTCATGACCATGACTAGGATCAAGAATCCTTGGATTGGGTGATTTGGGTGTAAATGGCATGCCCATTGCAATTGGCAAATTATCTTTGTATATTGCTGGTGCTGGGTAAGAAGCATCTGCAACTTACTGATGATTTTCCACTCAAAATTGATTCCAGCATTCGTCCAGAGTCAACCATCCCTATATGTCTGGATCTCGGTACCAATACCCAAAGATATTTGGAGGATCCCTTATATCTCGGGTTGCGTCAGAAACGTGTTTCGGATCAGGAAATGACTGAATTCATGGACGAATTCATGCATGAAATGACCACTACCTTTCCAAAGTTGATGATCCAATTCGAGGTATTTTAGTTTCCTTCCGCTATTTTACCTTCGAGAAATTGTGTCTCATTTTTGTTCAGGACTTCTCAACTGACAATGCCTTCAAGTACCTTGAACGATATCAAAAAAAATATCCCGTTTTCAATGATGATATCCAAGGGACAGGAGCCGTCGTCCTTAGTGGCTTCCTGAATGCGGCTAAACTCTCTTCATTGGCATCTGGTCAACCCCTATCGTCACACCGCATCTTGTTCTTTGGGGCAGGATCAGCAGGAGTCGGAGTAGCCCAACAACTAATGAGTTTCTTCACTCTCCAAGGCTTATCGAAGGAAGAAGCTCGTAGATGCATATGGCTCGTGGACTCGCAAGGACTCGTGTTTAATGCCCGTGGGCAAATTGCAGAGCATAAGAAATGTGAGTCAACTTTGACTTCCCGTTCTCACTGTCTGATTGGGTATGATAGACTTCTCGAGGGACGACTACAGTGGCACTCCGATGACCAACCTAGTCGAGATCATTAAGTTTGTGAAGCCTACTGCTTTACTTGGGCTTTCCACTATTACTGTACGCGCTTCAGGTCATCCGGCCGGCGATTAGTTCACTGATGTCATCTTGGACTTTGTAGGGGGCATTCACGCCGGAAGTCATTCAAACTATGGCATCAATCAATCCCCGTCCCATCATCTTTCCTCTATCCAACCCTGTTCGACTCTCGGAATGCTCGTTTATCGATGCTGTGCAGTACACAAACGGATCAGTACTTTTTGCGTCTGGTTCACCCTTCCCGGACCAGCCATTCCAGGGAACTACCCTTTACCCTGGACAGGGCAATAACATGTATATCTTCCCAGGTCCGTACCACCGAATTTATCCATCTTGTCATTGAATCACCGTGTTCCTTTACAGGTTTGGGTCTGGCTGCGATTCTCGGACGTGTTGAATCTGTCACAGATAGCATGGTCGAGGCCTCTTCTCTGGGATTGGCTGACTCGTTGACTAGCGAGGAGCGTGCTCAGGGTCTTCTGTACCCACGTATTGAACGAAGTATGTCGTAGAAGCCATATTTTTTGACACGACATAACACAATGCTCTAGTCCGTGAAATCAGTGCTCAAATCGCCAAAGCAGTCATCCGAGTAGCTCAACGAGAGGTTTGCGTTTTCTTTCAAGCTTTCTCGAAACTAATACTTGCTTCCTAGGGCGTTGATCACAATGAATCGCTTCGAGGTCTAAATGACGATGAACTTCAAAAGTTCATCCTCAAGAAAATGTGGACGCCTCGGGAATGATTCGAAAATGATTAACTCAGCACAACATGACCCGACCTATAAGGCATAGGGAAAGAAAGGTCGCTAGCCAGGAAGTAGCTATATCCTTGTTTAATCTTTGTCTTATGTAAATTATTGTGATTATGTCTCTTCTTTTGTTCGAAGTCTGATGAACCGGAACTGCAGGATGTCATCGCTCTGTAGAGCGGTGTATCTGAGGGCATCCTAAGCCAAGCTGCCTTCAAATACCGCAAAGACAAATGTACTGTATAGAAGACATGGAAATCGGTAAGATACAATCAGTGAGAATATGATGAATACGTGATTTCTCATGATGGAGAGCACATATTGAACGCATCCTTGTCATTCATGGATGAGATTCAGAGATATGGAACGGAACCTTCGGCGTTCTTGCCCAATTGGGCAGCTTTCAGCCGCAGAGTGCTCTAAGAACATTGATTCCACCATCGAGAATCAACAAAAGAGCCCGATTGATATCAGAAAGGGATATTCCAGGCGATTTGTTCTTATGTCTCGATATAGTCGGCCCTTGGCACAGCAGCAAGCACGGCAAGATGATGATAGCAGTCAAATCAAGCAGAAGAAAATTCATAGCTCTAAGAGGAACAAAGACCTAGTGGGCTCTTTAACAAATACTTCACTGCAACGATGGTGTTGATTAACATGTGGCTTTGGTCAAGAAGTGTTATTTGAGACACGTGATTTTCATAGTTTCTCTGGGTAGGTAAAAAACACCAGGATGAAGAGCGCCGCGTCTGGAATACCCAGGAGTCAAAGAAGTTGCCAAACTCGGGAGTTGCATGTGATAAAACAATTTCGTTCGGCTGAGGATACTTTGTCCAGTATACAAAGTCGTTCCTGATATAACATTGTCGGCAACCTATGCTTTGTCCAAAGTTACAAGACACGAGGGCTTTGCAAACGCGTTGGCGAATTGATGGTTCTTAAGGGGCAAAAGATTGACTAAACTACCCGCCGTAGAAAAGCACTGGAAGACAATAGAAATAAGATGTCGGTACAGGCGAGACTGTCCTAACCAAGTACCGGTAAATCAATAATCATGGTGTATCATTGATTTACCGGCGCTTTACCGATTCTGTTCCAAATCACACTCCTAAGGCTTAGTCATCAATCCCCACAATCTTAATTGTCGAGATATTTTTTCGGGAGTCAGCAGGGTGTCTTTAATATTCCAAGATCAATGGAAAGGTCGTAGGGCCAATTTTTGGATGAAAAGTAATCAGTGATCTCCCACAAACTATGGTTGCCAATAGTTTCACTTGACCATAAGATATGGTCTGAGCAATCTGTCATATTCTCTAGGTGTGGGTCACTGGGGCTCTATAATCCTGTCATTTTCTTGAGCATCGCAAACTCGTCTTTTCCACTGGCTTTGCAAAGCGCATGGAATTTTGAACTCGTATTGGTTAGCAAGGAAGAGGGACTGTAAAAGGTTAGTCACTATATATGGTGGCACATTAATGTAGCGTACTTGTCGAACTCAATGATGCGTCCTTCTTCTAGTACCATGACCTAAAGAGCCTGATATCAGTTGCTATATAGTATTAGCTGCAAATTGGGATTACTCTGTCATAATCAATGACCGTCCTCAGACGGTGGGCAATGGTTAGTATAGTGCTTTCTGCAAATTCCCTGAGGGGCAAGTCGGTCATTTGTATAAAAATTGAACGAAGACTAGACTCACTGTCTGATCGTTTTCCCAATGAGTTCATCAGTTGCATAGTCAACGCTAGATTTCGATCAAAACCATGATGGTTGTACTCATGCCCAACTTCATACCTCGCGGTTGCCTGTTGTGCGCCAAGTAAATTGAGATTGATCGACTTGTTGGCCGACAGGATACATACCTCATCCATAACCAACACTTTGGTCCGCTTGAGGATAGCCCGTGCCATGCACAAAAGTTGTTTTTCCCTGACCTGACCTGAGACCACCGAAGCAAGCAAAGCAGGAGAAGGGACTCACCCAGTAGAGAAATTCTCACCTCCCTCTGAGACAAGAGAGTCAAGGTCACGGAAGACATTAACATTGACTGTGTCTGCGGCTTCGGCTGGAAGATCTGCCGACGGTATGAGGTGGACACGACGCAATGCCTCATACTACAAATTGGTACATCACTTTTCAATATGGGAAGGTAGCTCTGAAGGACTCACGATATCTGCATCATTGTACTCCCCGAATACGTCCAAAGTTGATCTGAGGGTTCCACTTAGAACAGTTGGATCCTCTGAAGAGCACATTAAGACTGTCAGCCACTCTTTTAGGGTTGGGAGACGCGCACGAGGTATGATAGTCAGGCGACTTCGGAGATCTGTCAAGCCAATTTTGCTCGTATCAAGATTGTCAATCAGTATACGGCCTTCTGTTGGTTCCACAAAGCGGAAGAACGAAAGGGCAAGGGTGCTCTTTCCTGAACCCGTGCGTCCAAGGATGCCAACCTATGTCATATAAACTTCAGACCAGTGATTTTCCATTCATTCAGAGACTCACTTTTTCGCCAGGATTAATCTCGAAGTTGAGATGATGGAGCACGTCTGGCAAATCGGGCTGTCGCAGAAGGGTCATTAAAGGTCAAAAGTCTGTGAACATGTACTCACGGCGTATCGGATGACTAAGTCTTCGCACTTGATGGCACCATGAGAAGGCCAAGAAGAGGGAGGCCTCGGTTCAATAAACTCTGGAGGTTCGCGCTTCAATTCCGAGTATTCTTTGACACGTTCAAGAGCGACCTAGAAAATGTGAGCAGATAAAAGACACGCCAAAATTCATTTTACAGACCATTGATTGTTCTAGACCAACAAATCGGCGAACCTTATTTCTTCTTTACACCCGAGTAATTCAAATTATAGAACATTACTCACCATAAATAGTAGATCCCCTGTTATCGTGGAGGCGAACGCGAGAGCAAAACCAGCAAAAGAAGCTGTAATTCTCGGCGTCACAAGACATACCAATCCAGTAGCTCCAACAATCGCAGCAGATACCAAGTTGAATCGCACAGAAAGCCACCGGTTGACTGACAGAAACATTAGAACGATTACAGATAATTCTGATATAAACATACCTCCCCACATCCAATAATACGGGTTCGAGTTCTGTAATTGGTCAGCTCTAAGGTCGAGCATGCAAGAGAGAAATGGACACACAGTATCGACGCATTGCAACATATCCCTCAGAAACTTCGAAGAAGCACCGAAGGCTCGGATGATCGGAACTCCAGAAATAGTCTCTCCATAGATAGAGTAAAGCGGAGAGCGCGTGACAGAATCTATGAAAAGATAAGCGTGCAAACAACCTGAGGCCATTCTACCCACCGAGACGTCGCATATCCCGAGAGGTTTGACCATACACCTATGTCAAGTTCAGTACAGATGTAGATGATCTTGAACAAGAACAGACCTTTGCGACTATACAAGAAATCATTTGAGCCCAAGATTTTACAGGATGATGTCGGCGTACCATTCCAATAGACGAAACCAAGGATCACCGCCGCAAGGATAAACGGAGGTCCTCCAACAGCACTGACGGTGACCAAAGTTGTGACAGCCGACAGACCATAGATGATACTTCTTCCGAAGTTATCCGAAAGGCTACTGTCTATACCTATCGAATAAGATTTGAGCTTTTCGGCATCTTGAGAAATATCTCGTCTTCCATACCTTCAAAATCTTTTCCAAATCGGTTTAGAAGCCGGCCCCTGGAAACAGTGTCATGAAAGCGAATGTTGGCAAACAGCACCGTCTCCAAGAGTCTCTCATAGAGTACCGTCGAAGCATGAATTGAACCATTGTATAATACAAACCAGCGGACGGTAGAAACAACTAGTCCAATGGTTGTGATGACCGCATATACCGTGATGTAATATGTAGGGTTGTCGGCACCCTCCTCTGGCGATGCTTCTGACCAATACCTAATCAAAAGTATCAGGTTCAAATCACCAGGGCTTTAATATCTCTTTTCAATCATACCTCAACCACCCATTCTCGAGTACTGGACTGAGCGAAGCAGCAATCAGAATACTCAAAAAGATCATCCAGTACCAGCCATTTCCACAAGCCCAAATATACGTTTCCCATATTTCGCGGCCGATGCGACCAACTGCACGTTTCTCTTCCTCTACAAGTTTTCGCGGAGGCTTTCGTTCCTTTTTGACTTGTGATGAAGTTGGGGTGACAGTAGAGCTAGTCTCCGAGCTTGATTCGCCATTCTTCTCTGGCAATGCTATTAGAACGTTCTCTTCGGCTTTGACAAGTTCTTCCTTATCTTCCTTTGGTACATTATTTGTCGTTTGAACAAGGGTTTTCATGATCGGGGACGCAAGGAATGCTTCAGAACTACCTTCAAATTGCAACCGTCCGTTATCGAGCGCGACGATATACTTTGCACCCGGAGCACATAGTTGAACATGATGTGAAACGAGAACAACCGTTCTTCCTTTCATCAATTCACCCTTAAGGCATTCCATGTACAGATGCGAAGCGGTATGAGCGTCAACTTGGAGCGGTGTCAGTTAAGGCCTATGTTTCAAATTCCCAAGAAACCCACCGGCAGAAAGAACGTCATCAAGGAGGAGAATCGACGCTCTTGAATAAACTGCT
>Ga0153938_1000888_pt1 | contig 12215 bp, 16 predicted proteins | sample TSNY022MetaG_FD_104740 | JGI IMG/M metagenome (GOLD analysis project Ga0153938, IMG submission 104740) | Attine ant fungus gardens microbial communities from New Jersey, USA - TSNJ022 MetaG | ecosystem: Host-associated > Fungi > Mycelium > Unclassified | place: USA:New Jersey: Brendan T. Byrne... | reverse complement strand
ATAGAGGACTAATTGATTATTACGAATGTAAGTAATTGAATCACAAATGATATGTACAAAAGAATAAATAATTTATAAATTATTTATTGTCAACTAACATTTACTAGACAAAAAATATTAATAATAATGAAAAAATAAAGATAATTATCCACAAATAAATGTAAACGTTTAATATGGAAGGGCGAAAACCTTTCTTTTTATTTGACAAAATTCGACAATCATAAATGTTATTCTCTTATAAAGGATGGTAAAAACATGAAAGTGAAATGTTTTGATGAATCAATTGAATCAGATTTAGAAACTAAAATAAATAGTTTTATTGAAGGATTAAATGGTGATATAATCGATATAAAGTTTAGTGTTTCAATGTCCATGTTTGCAGAAGAACAAATCTATTGTTTTTCCGCATTAATTATATATAGTCCAGGAGAGTAAGATGAAGAAGAGTTCATTTGTTGAGGGAACATTAATTGCTACCATTGCAATTGTATTAACTAAAATATTGGGAATGCTTTATGTAATTCCTTTTTATTCGATGGTAGGAACTTTAGGGAGTGCCCTTTATTCTTATGCCTATAATATTTATGTTATATTTTTAGATATTTCTAGTGCAGGACTTCCCATTGCTATTAGTAAAATTATCAAAGAATATAATACACTAGGAATGCACGAAGCTAAAAAAAGAGCATACAAAATTAGTCGCGATTTAATCACAATAATTTCCATTATTATTTTTATTTCTCTCTTTATTTTTGCCAAAAGTTTTGCAACATTAATCTTGAATGGAGTAACTGGTGGAAATACAATTGAAGATATTACTTTTGTAATTCGTTGCATCTCTTTAGCCATTTTAGTTATTCCTTATTTAAGTGTAACTAAAGGATATTTACAAGGTCACAATATAGTTGGTGTATCTAGCGTTAGTCAAATATTAGAGCAAATTGCCCGAATTACTATAATATTAGTTGGTTGTTATTTATGTATTAATATATTTAATGTTTCAATTAAATATGCTATAGGAATAAGTTTGATTGGGGCAACGGTTGGTGGCTTAGTCGCAATATTTTATATCAAAAAAAAATTACATCAAAATAACAACCTCATTGAAAATGCAAATTATGAAAAAAAAGATCAAGTTACAAACAAAGAAATTATTAAGAAAATTGCAATGTATGCAGTTCCTTTTATTATTATTGATATAGCAGTTTCAATCTATAATTTTGTTGATTTAATTTTAATTATGCGAACACTTGGACATTTAGGATTCTCAGGAATTGATACGGAATTTATTTCAACTAGCATTGCTACTTATAGTTGTAAAATAAGTATGATAGTAAGTTCCATTGCAATGGGAATGAGTGTTAGTCTAATTCCTAGTATTGTGGAAGCTTATACTCTAAAACATTGGAAAGATGTAAATCATAAATTAAACAATGCCTTACAAATTATTTTAGTAGCAAGTGTTCCAATGGTATTAGGTTTATCTCTTCTAGCTAAACCAGTCTGGAGCATTTTCTATGGAAATAATGAAGTAGGAGCTTCTATCCTAGCTCTCCAAATATTTGTAACTTTATTCTTTAATTTATATACGGTAACAAGCTCAACTTTACAAAGCATGAACAAATTTAAATATGTATATATTAGTAGCTTAACAGGTTTTATCTTAAATGCTATTCTTGATGTTCCAATGATGTATTTATTTAATTATTTAGGATTGCCTCCTTATTTTGGAGCAATAGTAGCCACAATGCTTGGATATTTATCATCAATTATATTAGCTCTTAAAATATTATCCAAAGAACATAAAATAGATTACAAAAATACATTAAATACAATGAAAAATATGATAATTCCAACCGTTAGTATGGTCTTAGTAGTCATTATTTTAAAAATGATAATACCTATTAATTTAGATAGTAGAATGTCTTCCATTCTTTATGTCGGAATAATAAGTATCATTGGAGCTTTCACTTATCTATTGTTATGTTTAAAAAACAAAACCTTATACGAGGCATTTGGAGAAAATAGAATAAAAAATATTATAAAAAAACTTACCCGAGGAAGGATAAGCCTTTAAACCATGTACATTTCGTTTTTACTTGTGGTATCATAAGTATCAGATGAGTATGTCGTGGTCTCCATTTTGTTTAAACGACTTTCTAATCGATTGATAGAACGTTCTAATTTAGCTATTTTGCTTTCTAATTCTTCAATTGTTGTTGACCCAACATAAGAATTCGTAACATAGTTTTGATTCATTGGTGTTTGCATTTGGATTGTTTCTTGCATTGGCATTTGATTCATTCCCGTATATTGTGGTTGAGGCATCATTCCTCCATTTGGACCAACATAGAAGTTTTGTCCACTTGCTTGTGAATAATTGGCTTGCATTTGAGGCATTGGTACTGGATTCATAGGCATTTGGGGCATACCTAAATTTGAATTGAAATTTTGACTAGCAAAATTCATATTTGAGCTTTCAAAGAAAGCGTTTCGATCTTTTTTCACGTAATTTCCTCCTCATAATAATAAGTATATGTAAAATTTAGAAAGTAGTGATATATAATGCGTTTAAGAAATGTAAAAAATGCAAATGAAATAATTAAAAATAGTAAATATATAATAAACAATCCGCAAGAATTAAAAGGAAAATTTTATACTCTATTTCCAAAACAACAATTCAAAACTGAAATTCGAATAGAAATTGGCATGGGCAAAGGCGATTTTATCATTAATATGGCAAAAGCTTATCCGGATATTAATTTTATTGGTATCGAAAAATATGAAAGTGTCTTAGTAAGAGCAATTCAAAAATTAGAAGCAGAAAAGATTGATAATTTAAAACTAATGTGTTTAGATGCGATTGAATTAAATGAAGTATTTGACCATGAAATTGATACAATTTATTTAAATTTCTCTGATCCTTGGCCTAAAAAAAGACATGCCAAAAGAAGACTTACAAGTTTTGAATTTTTAAGTGTCTATGATGATATTTTCTTTGGAAAAAAGAAAATTATTCAAAAAACAGACAACATAATTTTATTTGCTAGTAGCTTAGAGACTTTAAGTCAATATGGTTATATTTTAAAAAAAGTATCCTTAGATTTACACGCTGAAAATACTTTCAATGTAAAAACAGAATATGAGAGCAAATTCTCCGGATTAGGTTTTAAAATAAATTATTTAGAAGCCGAAAAGGAATGATTTCTTTTCCTTAAAATATCTGCTATAATAAAGTAAGTTTTAAGAAGGTGTAAAAATGAGAAAAGGAATAATACTTTTTGGCTGTATTGTTTTATTATGTGGATGCAGTAATGTCAATAAAGCGTCACTAGACGATTTATTAATAGCTGCTAGTAGTACTGAATACACTTTATTCAATACCTATCGTTCAGGTTATAAGTATTATTTACCAACTGGATCTAATTTAGTTGAAAATAGTGAATATAATGACATCATTACAATTAATAATACAAAGTACTATATGTATGTCGATGTTATCAGTTATATTAATAAAACAGTAAAGGAATATGAGAGCGATTCCAACTTTTATTATTCTAAAAAGATCAACATTGGCGAAAAATTTGGTTTTTTGCAAATCAAAAAATTTGAAAATGAAAAATATTTTATTGAAATCATGTATAATTATGCTAAAATAGAAGTGATAGTAGAAAAGAAGAATATAAACGAAGCAGTAACATATTCTATGAGTATTTTGTCTTCGATCATTTACAATGATACTATTCTAGGGAGTTTAATGGGTGACAACATCTTAAGTACGAATGAAGTAATCTATAACATCTTTGAAACAGCATCTACTGAAAGTAATTACTTACAAATACTAGAGAAATATGAAGAAAATAGTGAGAACTCATCTGATATTCCAGATACAGATTTAATTCAATAGGAAGGTGTAGACAAATGGGATTGTTTAACAAATTAAAAAACGTATTATTTGAAGACGAAGAAATAGTAATTGAAAAAGAAGAACCGATGAAAGAATCAAAAACAGAAGAAAAGATAGAAGAAAATATAAGTGATAGAGAATTATTCAAAGCCGAACCTACTTTTAATTTTCCACAATTTGATGAAACGGAATTTGATAAAAACAAAAAATTAAATATTGAGGATACTTTTTTTCCAATAAGAGAAGAGAATCCAAAACCAAGAAAAGTAGAATCAACACCTTCACGAGAATATGATTATCAATCAAAAGAAAAGAAAAGAACAAAAGTTGAACCTACTCGAAAAAGAATAGTAGAAGATCCAATCAGTACTGATAAAAAGAAGTTTATTCCTTCTCCAGTCATTTCACCTGTCTATGGAGTCTTAGATAAAAATTATAAAAAAGAAGATATTGTTAGTGCAAAAGAAATAAAACCTAAAATTAATGTCGATGTTGTAAGAAAAAAAGCTTTTGGTACATTAGAAGAAGATATTGAAAAAACATTAACTTCAATTATCCCAAAACAAGATACGAAGTCAGAAACAAATCCGATTTTTACAGACTTATTAGAAGAATCAGTTGATGATACTATTGAAGTGCCTGATTTAATTGAAGAAACAAAAATAGAAGAAGAATCATTTAATATAGAAGATATATTAGAAAATGAAATAGAAACATTCGAACCGCGAAAAAAAACAGAAGAAGAAATTTTGGATGACACTCTAGAAAATGATCTGTTTGATTTAATTGATTCAATGTACGAAAATAGAGAGGATGGTGAATAATATGGGATTCTGGTTAGAATTTTTACCAATCATCATATATATTCTTGTAATTATAATTTTATTAGTTGGTATTGTCTTAGGCATTAAGTTTATTATTACTTTAGGCAAAGTAGAAAAAGTCGTAGATAATGTTAGTACAAAAGTAAAAGCATTAGATGGTATTTTTAATATCATTGATAGCACTACAGATAAAATCGTTTTAGTAACTGATAAAGTTTTAGATGGCTTAACTAGTGTAATCGCTAAAATCTTTTTCAGCAGTAAAAAAGAAGAAAAAGTGGAGAAAGTTAGTAAAAAAAAAGGAGGAGAGTAAATGAGTAAAAAAAGTTATTCAAACTTTTTTACTGGTGCTCTTTTCGGAATTGGAATTGGCTTATTACTTGCATATAATGAATCTAAACAAGCCAAACAAGAATTAAAAGATAAATTAAATTATTTATTAGAACTAATAGATGAAATTGATGTTGATGAAGTAAAAAATGTGATGGAAACAAAAGTCACTGAACTTAAAAATGAATTGGAAAGCTTAGATAAAGAAACTGTTTTAAGCTTAGCAAAAGAAAAAGCCGAAATTATTATCAATAAATCAGAAGATCTAATTATTTTATCAAAAAATGCAAATGTTGCAATTGTTGAAAAAACAGCAAATGATATTAAAAAAGCAACAATGAATACTCTTGAAACAATTCTTCTTCGAATTGATGAAAAAGCAGAAATCTTGGAGAAAGAAGCAAAAATTGATAAATCAACAAAAACAAATGTAAATGTAAAAAATAAAAGAAAAAAATCTTCTAAATCAAAAAAGAGTGAGAAAAAAGAATCTTTTGAAGAAAAAGAAATTGTAGAAAAAACAATTGAAGAAAAAGAACCAAAAGAAGCAACTGAATCAAAAGATTTAAGAGTTAAAGTTGTTAATAAAAAATCCAGTCAAAAGAAAAGAACAACACAGCAAAAGAAGAAATCAACTGTCAAAAAAGCAGGAATAAATGATTTACCAAAGAAAAAGAATGTTGACACAAAAAAATAAATGTGATAAAACTATAAGCAATTAGCAGTGAACAATTACCATAGAATATACTTATGAAACATAGAGACATTACAGTTGGTGAAAAGTAATGCATATTTATATTTGAAATTACAAATTGGGAGCTAAATCGATAGATCCTCGTTAAAGGATAAAGAGTGATAAGCAAGATGCTTATAAATAAGGTGGTACCACGGGTAAATCTCGTCCTTTAGGGATAATTTATACGTGGTTTTTATTTTAGAGAAAGAAGGAATTAAAATGAAATTATTTGATGAATTAAAATGGCGTGGACTTATTAATGATGTGAGTAGTCCTGACTTAGAAGAAAAATTAAACAATGGAGGATTAACTTTTTACATTGGAACCGATCCAACTGGTGATAGTATGCATATTGGTCATTATTCATCTTTCTCTGTTGCTAAAAGATTAAAAGAAGCAGGACACAATCCAATTCTATTAGTTGGAGGTGCAACTGGACTAATTGGTGATCCAAAACCAAATTTAGAACGACCAATGATTTCAAAAGAACAATTAGAACAAAATTACCAAGGATTAAGAAAACAAGTTGAAAAAATATTTGGTTTTAAAGTTGTTAATAACTTTGATTGGTCCAAAGATATCAACTTCATTGATTACTTAAGAGATTATGGAAAATACTTTAGTTTAAATTATATGTTAGCAAAAGAAACCGTAAAATCAAGATTAGATATTGGCATAACCTATACAGAATTTTCTTATATGATTATGCAATCATTAGATTTCTTACATTTATACGAATCTGAAAATTGTGTCTTACAAATTGGTGGCCAAGATCAATGGGGCAATATTACTGCTGGAATTGAATTGATTCGTAAGAAAATCGGTGGTGTTGCATATGGATTTACTATGCCCCTTATCACTAAAGCTGATGGCACAAAATTTGGGAAAAGTGAAGGAAATGCCATTTGGCTTGATAAAGAACAAACTAGTGCCTATGAAATGTATCAATTCTTCTTAAACGTTGAAGATAGTATGGTCATTAGTTACTTAAAATATTTATCATTTCTAACTCCTGATAAAATTATAGAATTAGAGAAGAAACATTTAGAAAATCCTCATTTAAGAGAAGCTCATAAAGCCCTTGCTGAAGATGTTATTATCTTTCTTCATGGTAAAGATGAATTTGATAAAGCCGTTTATATGAGTGAAAATCTATTTAGTGAAAATATTACTAATTTAAGTTCAGAAGATATTCTTTTAGGATTCAAAGGTGTGAAACAAGTAGAAGTTAAAGATAATATTAATATAATTGACTTCTTAGTAGATAATGCTATTTGTTCAAGTAAACGAGAAGCAAGAGAAATGGTTTCTAGCAATGCAATCAATATTAATAACCAAAAGATAACTGATGTTGAATACATTTTCCAAAAAGAGAACGCCATTGATAAAAAAGTCTTTGTCGTAAAAAAAGGCAAAAAACACTATTTTCTAGGCATTTGTAACTAGTATATTAAAAAATTCCTCATAGGATACTTTGAGAGGAGTTTTTAATTATGTATAATCAATCAACCCAAGGATTTCCTAATATGCCAAATAGTTCATATCATGGAATCCCTAGTATGCATCAACAAAGTATGCCAAACATGAATCAATACAATATGTCAAACATGAACCATCAAGGTATGCCAAATGATGGTGACCGTTTATTCTTTCCGTTTTTAACAGGAGCATTAGTCGGAGGAGCCGCAGTTGGTTTATCAAGACCAAGACCAATCGTTAATGCAGCACCAGCCCCTGTATATGTTAATCAAGTTCCCTATGGAATGCCTTATGGCCAATCAATTCCTTATGGCTATCCAGTAAATTCTTATGGTGGAGGCTATAATTATAACTATTATGGATATTAAGAGCTAAAGGCTCTTTTTTCTATAAAATTGTTTTTTAATAACTTTTCTTTTTATTATTTAAAACTAATCCTAGGAAAATAAAATAAACAATCATTGTTGAACCACCATAACTTAAGAATGGAAGTGGAATACCCATGATTGGAATCAGTCCTACATTCATTAATATATTATAAAATTGATTAAACAAAAAAACAGTAAAGAAAATTGATAAAAATAATTTTCTTTCTTTTTTATGTTCTTTTTTTATTTGACATAAAAAATACAAATCCAAACAAAAATAACAGATTAATAAAAGGACAATTCCTACAATTCCAAATACAGATCCTGCCAACGTAAAAGCAAAGTCAGTTGGACTCTCTGGAATATAGATTGAAGCACTCGTTAAATTAAAATCAAATACTTTCATACTTCCAAGAGCAATTAATGCATTCTCAATTTGCATACCTTCACTTAAATGAATCAATCGATCCATTCGGTAGAATAAACTAGTCCCAAAAATTTTGATTAAAAAATCTTGCTGAAAAAAGAAACAATAAAAGAAGATAAAAACCGCAAGTAGTATAATGATAGAAAAGAACAGAAACCAACGTTTTCTAATTCCACTAAAAAGTAAAACTACAAACGAAATTAAAGCATAAAATATAATCGCCCCAGTATCAGGTTCTAAGAAAACTAAAATACTTGGGATTAAAAAGATAAGAAATATTTTTATAATTAATAATAATTCATTTTTAAAACCATTTACCTTTTGGTTTTTAAGAAAAGAAACCAAATACAAACTTAGTGATATCTTCATAAACTCACTCGGCTGAAAACTAAAAGGACCTAATTTAAACCAAGCACGAGCTCCATTAATATTTTGTCCTAAAAATAATACCAAAATTAGCAATAAAATATTAAATAAATAAATGTATTTACTATTGTCAAGTAACCAATTAAAACGAAATTTAGATAAAATGAGCACACAAATAAACCCTAAACCAAACCACATTGCTTGTTTTTGAAAATGGGTTTGATAAAGAGGCGAAATAACTTTAGCGTGATACATTATTCCTAAACTAATTATCATAATAATCAGAATAGGAATAAATAAAAATAATTCATTTTTTCTTAGTCTCATATCTTTATTATGTCTCAAAAATAGACATTTATCATAAAATGAAGTAGAGGTGATAATAATGAAAAAAGATCTGCCAAAAATATATGCTAATCCAACAAATAAAAAATTTACAAATGTCCAAGAAACATATTATGATCGTATGGTAGAAGAAGTAAAACCTAAAGCAAATAGTATTAATATCGATAAAAAAATAAATGAAATTTTTGCTTCTAAAGATTTTGTGTACAAAAAAGAAGCTTCAATTAAGCTTCATAATAATCTTGAAATAAACAAGCATGTAATCGGAAGAAATGATCATTATTTACTAACACTAGATAATGAACCGATTTTAATTAGTGACATATTAGATATTAACGTGCAATAAAAAAAAGAAAACATTTTCTCTTTTAAATAATGTCATCAATATATGATTTTAATTGTTTTGCATTTTTACCAAAAATAATCTTAAGTTGATTATCAATTTCAACAATACCTTTAGCGCCCAACTTTTCAATTCCTTCTTTGTTTGCTAAAGTTACATCTTTTAAAATTACTTTAAATCTTGACATGTTACATTCAGCATTTACAATATTATCTTTTCCACCAAGATATTCAATAAGCTTGTTTGCTTCGATATTGAAATCTTTTTTCATTAACTTAAGAACAATTAATGAAACGATTAATAAGATACTGATTATAATAAGATACTGGATTACTGTGTTCATAATATCACCACTATAATTATACACTAAAACAAATAAAAATAAAACTTTTTTAAACTTAAGCACGAAATTCAATTATTATCATAAATTATTAATGAGAATACATGAAAGGGTGAATAATATGTGTAATAATAATAACAACGGAGAAACAAGCTGCATTACTGAACTATTAAATGTAATTTTAGTACTTCAACAAAATGCTTGTCCTGAGGGTTGCCTAGACTCTTGCGATCGTCCTGTGTTAGGTGGTGGACCAAACTGTTTAATATGTAACACAAGACCAATAATGCTATTTACATGTGGAAGCAATGGGACTCCATGGAGTATGCCAACATCAAAAGATTGTGAAAGAAATTGCTCAGGAGAACCGACAAGTAATACTTGTTCAACTGTTTTCAGAGTAGAAAAAGTAGATGGAAATTGCTGTACTTGTAGAGTATTAGCAATAAATCCAGATACTTGCTCAAATCCATTTGTCGCAACTAATTCTTTCTTCACAATAAATTTAGATTGTGTTTGTGCGGTACGTTGCTTATCTGATACATTTGTAGAATGCGTTTAAAAAATACTCATATATAAAGTGATTCTAAAGTAGACAAAGTTAAAGAGACTTAAGTCTACTTTTTTTGTGCAAATTTATATCGAAATAAAAGCTTTTTTAATCAGAATTTAATGTAAAAATAAATTTATTGTGAGAAAACATTTCTTTTAAGGACTAGTATGGAAAAAAATGGCAAAAATTGTAGATTTTTGTCGAAAACTATGATACACTACCAAACAAGTTTATGTGTGTTGGAGGAATAATTATATGAATTTTGATAAAGTATTTGTTATGGAAGAAACAAAATATCTTGCAATTAGTAAAAAAATGTATCGTGTTAACAAAAGAATGTTTGATATTGGATGTTCACTTTTTTTGTTAATATGCTTATTGCCGATTCTATTAATAGTAGCAGTATTAATCAAAATAGATAGTAAAGGACCTGCAATTTTTAAACAAGTTAGAAGTGGAAAAGGAGATAAACCTTTTACTCTATACAAATTTAGAAGTTGTGCCGTAGATAATGATATCAATGACAAAACAAAAGGCGATAATATTACAAAAGTAGGTAAGATACTAAGAAAAACATCTCTTGATGAATTACCACAATTAATAAACATTATTAAAGGAGAAATGTCTTTTATTGGACCACGTCCATGGATATTAGATTATTCTGAAAACTTTACAAAAGAACAAAAAAGAAGGCTAGAAGTCAGACCCGGAATAACTGGTCTTGCTCAATGTAGTGGACGTAATATTTTAGATATTAATGATAAGATTAAGTGTGATTTAGAGTATGTTGATAATTTATCAATAAAAATGGATTTTAAAATTATTTTCATGACAATAAAATCAGTATTTACTAGTGAAGGTGTCTCAGCTGAGAATAAATTAACGGTACATAATGAATTATATACTTTACGAGAAAATAAGTTAAGAGAAGAAATAGATATAGTTTTGGAAAAAGAAAAAACAAAAGTTTATAATGTAAAAGAAGAAAAAAATAAAATCGGAGTTTGAATAGAGGTACGTTTATGAAAAAAGTATTGTTTTCGGCTACAGTTGATTCACATATTTTGGCTTTTCATTTGCCATATTTAGAGTGGTTTAAAGAGCAAGGTTATGAAGTTCATGTTGCAACAAATGGTAGAGAACAAATTCCTTACTGTGATGTCAAACATACAGTAAGTTTTGAGCGTAGTCCTTTCAAAATGAGCAATTTAAAAGCAATAAAACAATTAAAACAAATAATAGATAAAGAACAATTTGATATTATTCATACACATACACCAATGGGAAGTGTAGTAACTAGACTAGCAGCAAGAAAAGCAAGAAAGAAATTTAATACTAAAATAATTTATACAGCACACGGATTTCATTTTTATAAAGGTGCACCTTTTCAGTTTTGGGCAATTTTTTATCCAGTCGAAAAATTTTTAAGTAGATTTACAGATGTATTAATAACAATAAATCAAGAAGACTACGAGTTAGCAAGCACTAAATTCAAAAAGACAAAAGTAGAATACATTCCAGGTGTAGGAATATCAAAGGAAAAATTTGATATCCAGTTAGATGAAAAAGAAAAATTAAAACTAAGAAAAGAATTGGGAATAAAAAAAGATGATTTTTTAATGCTCTATGTTGCGGAAATATCAAAAAGAAAAAATCAAATGTGGTTAGTAAAAATTATAAAACCGATATTAATTAAAAATCCGAATATAAAATTGTTATTAGCGGGAAAAGACAGTCTACAGAATGCCTGTCATCAAAAAGTAAAAGAATTAGGATTAGAAGAACAAATTCTATTTTTAGGATTTCGTAAAGATATTCCTCATTTACTTAGAATAACAAATTTATTAGTATCAACTAGTAAGCAAGAAGGATTGCCAGTTAATATAATTGAAGGCATATTTGTAAATTTACCGATTGTAATGACAGATTGTAGAGGGAATCGAGATTTAATAAACAAGATGAATGAAATCTATTTATGTGAACAAGGAAATGAAAGTCAATTTCAAAAAAATATTGAAAAAGTATATCAAGAAAGAAAAAAACAAAAAAAATCTAAATCTTTGAACGAAGAAATATATAATCAATATGGATTAGTATCAATTCTTAATCAAATATCATCAATATATGAAAGCGTGATAAAATGAGCGATTTAATTTTTTATATATTTTTATTTGGATTATCCAGTTTATTAATTTAT
>Ga0153938_1000887_pt1 | contig 12221 bp, 13 predicted proteins | sample TSNY022MetaG_FD_104740 | JGI IMG/M metagenome (GOLD analysis project Ga0153938, IMG submission 104740) | Attine ant fungus gardens microbial communities from New Jersey, USA - TSNJ022 MetaG | ecosystem: Host-associated > Fungi > Mycelium > Unclassified | place: USA:New Jersey: Brendan T. Byrne... | reverse complement strand
GAGACAAAGAAAGCCACAGGGATTCCCATGTTCATGGCCATTGGTCAATGTGGGAGTGTCATCGGAACTCACATATTTCCTTTGACGCAAGGTCCGCTTTATACGTGAGTACTGATATCTATCATTAAGGCCTTCTGTTGATGTATTGCATTTGTCATTAGTCAAGGCTTTGCCAGTATGTGTATAAAATCAAGTTCACTGATTGCTCACTAATGTCCTGGACAGTCTGTTGTGCCCTCGAATTCTTGGCGGCTATCTTATCCGTGATTCTCTCTGTAAGTATCTATCCTCCGAGATCAGTGGCAGTGATCGAACAAGATAATAGATTTCGTATCGATGGGACAATGCTCGAAGAGATAGACTCTATGGCAAGCCAATAGTAGGCGTCAAAGTAAATACCCATGAATTCGCGGACAAGGTATATCAGGCTTCTTCTGATCATTTATATAACTCAACATTTATGATATTGCAGGCACCAGAATTCCGCTACATAATTTGAGGTTAGGATTTTCCATTAGGTTTATCGGTCATTTATTACATCTCAATTGTTTGCTCTGTACAATGTTATTTGAACCCATACCGTCATCTGTCTAGCTAGTCTAAACGATGATCTAGTAGAAAGGCCACGATGTACTGATGACACCAGAAATCTTCGTCACGTACTTGAAAAATCTTGTGCCTTTAGAGATCAGCAAATATAGAAAGAGAAACTCATAAAAATGCCTACTTGGAGCTCAGATGGGATCGCAATCCATTGAAGTTGAATTTATTGGAGAACTCCTTTTGCTTTCCTTGCTTTTTTGCATCTTCAGCTCCAGGCAACTGCTCGTACCTTGAATTTTGCTCTTCAAGTGTTGATGTTGATGCACTGACTTCGTCTACAGGTGTTCCTCTATCCTCTCTCTTGCCTCGATAACAATATTGACAACTGAAATTCATTTTGAACACCTCGTTCTTTGCACCTCCTGCGTTTTGAATCAACCATCTTGCTAAACCAAATAGATTCATTGGCGGACTCGCGACAATAGGCGCCGGTTCTGATATGATTTCAACTTGCATCAAAGATGTATGGCGATGTGAATGCCCAATCTTATTTGACATCAGGCACTGATCCAACATGAGAGGAGAAGCTCACAACGGATTGACCACGCAGGCGGAGAGGCGGTTTACACGACACGCAATGCCAGCATGTTGCATTGAAAAGTTTCCGAGTTGCTATCACATCTTCCTCATTAACATTAAGACTCTGTAAGCACTGTTTCATAACAGCAATAGCCTGGTCATATTCGTCAGAGAAAGGGTCCCAGGACGGGTGAACGGAAATCAATCACCTGCTCATCCCTTACAAAATGAGATGCATCCCAAGCACGAGTCACTGTCCCTCTTTTCTTCTTCCTCTTGTCTTCCTCTGCACATTGATGGTGACACACTCCGGCGAAGTCGAGACACCCATCGTACTCATACTTGCGTTCAACTTGGTTGCAAACTTTGCACTTCCATCTTGCATCCAGGCGTAAAACTGGGTGGGTCATTCGGCGAGCAGGGACCATGCTCTCCCATTCAGCGGATACATTCAGAATCTTGGACAGTTCGTGTTTCGTCCGGTCCACCCACTCTTCGATCTGTTGCTCGAGCATCCCTATAATGCAGCTCTTGCCTGCAGTAGCATTTTTCACATCATACCCAGCTTTGACCAGATCCATGGACTGTAATATTTTGGCTGCGGGGAGCTCTAAAAAGATAGAGAAGGGAGGGAGATAAGGGTGGGTCAAAGGCCCGGACATCAACTTTTGATACAACTTCCAGAGGCTGCTGGTATTTGCTTCTTGCAAGCGTATCTGAGATATTGCCTTTTTTTTCTGTTGATATTGGTAGAGGTCATGGGCAATCGTAGGCCGCAGATGCTCTAGCTCTACAGTTATCAGTAAGTATATTTCAATCCCATTAAAGCCGAACTGTTCATACCCTCGTCGGTCACTTTTTCCTGGAGTCTACGCTTCAGAGCGATGAACGACTTGTACGTGGTTTGATTGGTCAAAGTAAGGTAATCCCAGCCCTCCTCTTGTGCAAAACTCCGGCCTCTAGCTAGTGGTCATTCAACTAGAACTTTCAAAGATGTACCGACACTCACTGAGATATGTTGGCTTGATGAACTGCAAGCCATTTCTGATTCCACTTGAAAAGGTCGACGCAAAACTTTCGTTCCTTCAGCATTTTGTTTGTGCGAGGTAGATCAAAGGATACAATACCTCCATCCACACATTGTTCTTTGCACAAGCTATAGCGAGTTCTTTTGGGTGAGGAACACTGACAGAGACTCGAAACTGATTCTCTAACGATCAAAACGAATTGGATTACCTGGTACGATGATATCTATCCACGAGAGAGGCACGTGTTCCCCGTGGCCTATTTAAACTATATGGCCCTTTCTTAAGTGTCAGTTCCTGAGTAATTAAAGTGATTGTAAACATACAAAAACCATAAGAGCCACTGGAGTTTGGTGGTTCTGCGATGGGACCAAATTGAGATAATACTGGAACTGAGAGAGAGATACGCACTGAAGATCCGTTCAGCCTCGAGGACTGGGATAATCGATATGACTGATCGAGGTACAGAATCCATCCATTCCCAAGTGAGTGACCCAGGAGCCCTTGATTTAATTCAGAACGTGCCGGAAGCATGCTGGGAGCAACGTCCTACTTGATTTTTTGGAAGCACCCGGGCTATAGTCACAAATCTATCAGTGTATCTAGGGCTGGGTTTTAGAAAGATAACTGACATCACCGCAGAGACGTAATCTGAGAGCAAATGAACGATAAGGATTGTCCGTATACTTGCGACAGAACTAAAGTCATTGGCCTATCAGTCAAATAAGCAAGCACAACTCAGTATTCACATCCACCTCACATCCACCTCCATCGAAGACGAAAGCAGCATAGGCAGGCTCATGAGAGAAATTCGAAACACCGGTGACTTTCGCATCCGTCCCATGTTGGCTTCTTACCACTGAAATATACTTGGCAGGATCAGGAAGAGACAAATTCCTCCTCATCCCTCTCCACAGAGGATAAGCACTGGGATCCGTGAGTTTTCTGCACAGATTCTTGCATGTACGAGCTACAGCAAGAAGGTCCCCCGGATGGTTGGTTCTTGACAGGATCTCCAGTAGAATATCGAATGGAAGAAGTAGAAAGAAGGGCTGGTCTCCGACTGAGGTAGGCTGCAGTAATTGCTCTTCTGCTCCACCACTAGTTTCATATTGTCGACCTTTCTTGGCTTGCGGTTCCTGATCGATTAGGTTGTAGGCACTTGACAGTTGTTTCGACTCGTCATTGTTAGTGAATGCCACAGAGGTCGAAATTTCAGAGGTAGACAGGTCAGAAACAACTATGAGCTGGCCATTGCTGTGCATTCGAGCGGTTTCTTTGTGTGCTGCAAAACTCGCATCGACCTGTTTCGATGATACAGTTGCCGGTATTTCTGTGGTCATGAGCTATGATCAAGGTGTAATTAAGATCAGGATCCTATGATGACTAAACACTCCTTTGTTCGTTTTTCATGCCATTTTCAAAGTACTACATGATATGTCCCTAAACTTATCTAAAATATCCTAGTTCCAAACAGTTTTTTCCACTTCGGTGTGATTGGACGATGTCCAAGTTATTGACTGTACATTACCCACGAGAAGGACCCACCCTTCGTATAATTCATACACTAGCATGGAAAGTGATATCCCACATCCTAACGATTCCATCTGCACCGGCACTCGCAAGCTTATTGGCTCCAACCCACAACACCCCGTTGACCCCATTAGACGCAGCGTTTCGGATGGCAATGTTTCTCAGAGGCTTCGCAACGCTCCATACAAATACATTCGTGTCTAGCGAACCCGAGGCGCAGTGCTGGGAATCGGACGTCCATGCAAGTGAGTTAATACGTGCAGTGTGTACTGACCACCGGCTTGTCACAAGCTATGCACAATGTCTTGGAATAAGCTATGCAGCAGAGGGGGGTTTACGACACCTTTTTCTCCACAACGTCGAATAAAATTATCTTGCCCGAGGACTAGTTCTCAAATAAGTTGTGTATATCTCAAACTCCAGAAATACTCACATCACCGGTAGCGATGTACTTCCCATCTGGTGAAAACGCCAATGCCGAAATCTGCGCCTGATGACCTTCAAGCACGCCAGTCTCTTCCAGCTTCTTTCCATCCCATTTATGAAGTCGCACTTTATTGTCCTAATACTTTTGATCAGTCAAAACTAACACAATATTGTCAGAATTACAATACCTCTGCACCGATAGCAACAGTCTCCTTCCACGCCGCTACAACACTGGGCGCATAGTTAGGCTTGATGTTATATACTTTCTGGTTTGACCGGAACGCTTCAACCGTGCCGATCTCAACTACAAAGACTGTTGTGTCATTTGTTATCGCGATAGACTTTGGTTGTGCAGCTGTTGATGCTACAGCAGGCCTGCGATGATCAGAAGAAGTAAGAATGGACAATAGAGTCATGAAAGAAAGACTCACACAAAATTGTCACCGGAAATCTCCCTGACGTTATCATCCCAGCCTACGGAATAGACTGTGTCCTTCTTATCTAATGTCGCGAGTCCAGCTATGTAGGAAGAGTGGCTTGTACCGGTTATAGTCGCCGATTCACCTTCGGTAACTGAGTATGAGTACGCACGCCCAGATGCCGTACCAGTTAAGAAGGTATCGGATTTGGCAGTCGTAATGGCATTGATAGCAGTCTGGGGTGCCTATGTTGTAATGTATGAGTTGATAGACAGACACAAGAGAAGAAATCCTACACTTACGCTGAAAACTTTGGTAGACCTCTCGGGCGTCCTTGGATCGAACACATTGAGATCTCCACCAAGCGAAAGGGAGACAAGATTCCTTTCCCCACTCCATGTATTACCAACTTGTTGATCATCAATCGCTGAACCGACAGTCCATGTCATAGTCGCCTTGCGAGTCTCAACGTCCCCTAATAAGTATTTAAGAAAGAGGTAGTCAGCGGGATTATGAGAATTTCCTACATAGCTTGACAGTTTTATCCGCCGAAGAAGTGAAGATTGATTTATTATCCGGGCTCCAAGACACTGCAAACTGAGAAGAACAAACAAAAAGAATTTCAGTAAGCCCTAAACATACTCAGAGGAATAACCTACAATCGTCCCCTTATGCGGACTATCGTTCACCTCCGCAACAGTCTCACCCGTCTTGCCATCATACAGGAAAATCTTCGAATCAGATCCAACACTGGCCAATAAATCACCGGAAGGAGAAAACTGGAGATCCTGAACGAATTTCGTATGCGTTTTGACGAGCTACAAGCGCAGAAAGGACCTTTCATCAACACCTGACTCATGAGGTTGATTCTAATAATAACACACCTTGTCAAATTTGAAAGGTGGTCCTTTACCACAACATAAGCATCAACGAGTGAAGAAGAAAATAACATACCTTGATGGAAGATGATAGCACAATCATCCGCAGCCGTCGCAGCTCTGCATGGCCTCGACTGACGTATCGACACAGCATTAATCGATTTTGAATGCCCACTGATCTCGCCGGTAGAAGTTCCAGTATCAACATGGAATGCATGTCCGAGCCTACAATCATCACGTCAACCTTCCCCGAGAGCATGAGACTTGAACAGACTTACTTATCACGACCCTGACCCACAGCAATAATCCTCTTACTATCCCCATCCCACGCAAGGTCGTTTCTACCTCATCAAATTAAATCGATACACGGACATTCACAACCAGATCATCATAAACTCACATCCTCCCAGAGATGACCTTATGCTCTCCCTTCAGCGTTTGATCTGCACCAACGGTATCCCAAATTCTCACTAAATCACCATGTCAATCAATCTACCATCACCAAGAAAAAAAACCAAACTCACCAGTCCCATTCACATCTGCAGAAGCACAGTAATACCCCGAAGGCGAGAACTTGGCCACAGTGGCATTATGTACATGACCGAGGTACGTCGTCGAACCCACCGAAGGCCGCTATCTCCCCCAACACAAATCCAAACGGTGAAAAAGAAAAAAAAATTCAAAAAAATCGGGGAGTGAACTCAAAAGAATAGGGGCCATCGTCAAGAGAACAGCACCTACGCTCATATCTCTTATCTACACAACAATCACACACACACACACAATATATCAGCAACCCACTAAATCAACCCAAGACACGAAAGAAGCGCACGATAACTGTCTTTCCATTAGTATAAACCACTTTATCCTTGTATGAACTGATCTTGGTCGACGTCCCGCGCGTCGTGACAGGGTTGGAGGGGAATACGCCGCTCGCTTTGAACGACATTTTAATCTCGGAGATAATGAAAAAACGGTAGTTTGATATGAAATGAGTTAGTAGATAAAAGTAGACTAAATCAATCGATTCGATTCAAATGACACCCTTGCCAAATACATACCGACACACTCGCTCTCTCTTCTCTCCCTCTCAAAATTTGGCTACAAACATAAGTCGTTATGAAATTAATATAACCATAAACATTTCACCCAAATTACGATACCATTCACATCCACACACATATTCTAATCACGACTAAACGCGGAGAAGCAATGATAATATCGTGAGTATGAATCGAAAAACATCAAGGTCGTAAAAAAAACCACCAATCTACCAATCTTTTTTTCAAATCCAAATCCAAATCCAAGTCCAGACCCAATCCGATCCTCTCAATCAATGAATGTGTAAATCAAATGAAAAAAAGATGGGCGATTCAGAAAAAAAGAGTAAAACCAGCCACTGAGACTGAATATTACTATCAACGAGGAAAAAAAAAAGGCGCGTATTGTAAATAGAAACAATAGGTTCAGGAATTTCCAGGGATATGCAGAAGAGATACAAGTAAGCAAACAGGAAACAGATGCGAAGAGGAAAGGCATTATGCACAAAAACCTTGCAGGAAATTATCGAGGTATCAAGAATTCAGGAGATCTGAATCAAGGGGGGTGGGTAAGCAGTATAGAGTGTAGCAGTGGCAAGATCCACAACCATCCAGACCACAGCCACAAAAAAGGAATCAGCCAGCATCACCGCTCACTTGTTCAACTTCAATCCCATCACCTTGTCCTTCAATACAGCAGGATAGCTGTTCATCACATGTGCAAGCGCACGTAAATCCTCCTGATCCAACAACGCAATCGTAATCTTGGGCTATTAGAATCACCAATCAGCACAAACTCTTCATTCACACCATCAGCACACTCACAGCGCCCTTGACTCCAAACGACTTAACAACCTTGAATCTAACAAACAACTCTATTTGAACAAACAAGCAACAAATGAAGCGAACGTGACAGCACTCACAATTTATCACCCAACAGCTGTTTCTGCTGCGGTAGAGGTTTCTCTAACAGTGAATCCACGAATTTATCCGTCGTCTGCTGAACAATCGGATCCGCTTTCACCACTCCAGCAGGTAACACCACCTTTGGATCACTCGCAGTTCTCACAATCTCCAACGCCGGCAACTTTGCCAAATCCGCAATACTCCAAATAGCAATAGTAGCGACACCAACAGTAGCAGTCGTATCAGTAGCCGCAGAAGTCGCAGTATCAGTGGACCCAATTGAAGTCGAGGGAGTAGTAAGCATCGGCGACGCAGCAGATGAAGTTCTGCTGCAAGTCAAGTCCATGGCCCTAGGAGAAATCGTTTCATCAACTCTACCAAAAGACCGCGTGGCGACTTGCTTGTTTTGTGGCGTGACAGGTTGTTCGTCCGTGATTACCGTCTCATCCAATTCCAATACCAATTTCGCATCCACTAGCTTCGCTTTCAAGACCTCATGGTTGAACAAACACATTGCCCGTTCCCTCTTTGGTAAACTCATCACTAGATCTGTCAACCCACTCTGATTCCTCTTCTCAAATTTACAAATCGCTTGATAGACTCTGTCTCTCTCTGATATCGCAGGCGGAATTGATCCTGAAGGAGACGAAGTGCGTGGTGGTGTCAATAGAGCTTCGTTGACGGATATTGGTGTGGATGGATGTTCGGGTGCGGAAGCTGTTGCATCTGGGTTCGCGAAGAGGGAATCTTGTGAAGGCGCAGCAGATGGCGCAGGAGATTTAGATGGAGGAGAAACAGAGGCTGAAGGAGGTTTGAGGTGCTTGGACCTCCAACAATCGACTTGAACCCTGAGCTTGTCTGAGTCCTCGATAATCTGCAAGACTTCACTTAGGGACTTTTGGACAAGTGACTCAACAAGAGCGTCCATCTCGTCCGAACCAACTGTGTCCAGCGTTCTCATACGACGCAGAAGCTCACCCGTCAACACTTCCTTCCTTACGACAGGCGTCAATGACGATAAATCGTCATACCTCATTGGCATATTCAAAGTGCCCGAAAGCGCCGCCTGCCACGATAAGACGAGAATGAGAGTGGAATAGGAGAGCAATAAAGGCACCACTCACATGGAAATAACTTCCGGAACCACGACGTCCTCTCTCTGGCCGATCATTGTAGCCAGCCTTGGGCGATCCAAGGATCGAAGAACGGGTACGAGGGCTAGACCATCCGCCGACAAGAGTCTCTCCTGCATCACTAGCAGTAGGACTAGTAGCACCGCTAGAACTCCTTGGATGACCATTATGTCCAGCATATCGCTGAGCAAGCTTCTCCTGACGAAGTTGTTTCGGCTCGTGGAGCCGGACTACGATAGCCTTGGAATTCAATTGTGCTCCATTCATGGCACGCAAAGCCGCAGCAGCTGCCAAACGATTAACCACGTTGGGTCTCAGGGGGTAATCACATACCCTGGCTAGGGCTCTGGAAAGAAACAAAGCCAAATCCACGACTAACACCCGCCTCATCTCGCATAACACGAGCACTGGGGTTTGCTCAATATCACGTACTAGCACGTATAGATAGGGAAGACAAACCTCACAATTTGACCAAACTGGGTCATAGGAATATGAGGGGAGAAGCAGGGTGCAATAACTCATAAACTCACCTGGCGGAAATGTGTGAACAAACCGTTTGAGTCGATACTGGGGTCCAAGTTCTGCAACATATCAGGATGGATGTGAAGGGACAGCAGGACGACAGACGAACCTTGCAGAAAAGATTACAGGGGTCGATAAGACCGCTGTGGCTTGAAGAACCCGGGCCAGTCATCGGAGCGAGCTGAACCTGTTGCCCAGGGCCATGGATAAATGGTCCTGGTGATCGGACAACAGGGAATGGTGCAGGTCGTGGTGGCGATGGCGAGTACTGTGCCCCACACAGTCAGCCTTCCCGATCATGGCTCGTGAAACCAAACACACCTGAGCAGAAAAGGTGCCAAACTGAGAATTTGTAGGCACAAAGGCGGGAGCGGCTATATTGAAGTCTACCAAACTGCCGCTGGCCCTCCTGGGTGTGTAGATCTGAACGGCGATGTTCTGGCCCTCTACGTCGGCGCAGTGCATGGCCTCTTCAGCCTGACGAGCATCATCCTCGTTCCAAAACTCGACGACGCCGGTGTCAGCACCAAACTGGGTGTGTGCACGCACCGAGGCCAGTGCACCGAAAGGCCTAAAGAGATCATAGAGCTGGGAATCCGAGTAACCGGGAGGAAGATGCTTGACAATTCTTGGGTGTGCTGCCGGGGGAGGAAGAGGGACTGAGGGACTCGTGGGCGGAAAAGGGGAGAGAGCAAGGGAGACAGGAGGGTTGGTGTTGGGGATGGAACGTGCCTGGAGGACAGCGAGTGCTTTTTCCGCTGAAAGGCAAAGGATGAATATACACACAGACAAAAACAGATGGAAACAGACCCTTTTCGAGATAGCGGAACTCAATTGCACCAGCCACGGTTGCCTGCATCCCATCGCGGATGATTTTGGGTCTGAAGGGCCCGTACCCGACGAGTGCACTGGCAAGCGTCTCATCAGACACAAAGGCAGGGAGATTCGTCACAAAGAGGACTGGGTCGTGCAGACACGGGTGTGGTCGACTCCCATAGCCCGGGTCAGAGGGCACAGCGTACGCGAGATCCATTGAGGATCGCAGAGCACTACTTTACAGCACAAGTCAATTTCTCTATCCCCTGCTTATGTAACCTTCTCTCATGCATTCTATTCTACAAAAAATAATATAAATTTCACTGCAAAAAGCAGTCAGCCTCTGTCCAGCTCAGACAATGGCGTACGTACTGGATGCCGCCGACGTACACTCATCCGCCGGTGCAGCCGCACAATTTCTTCGTCAGGCACTGTCCGTCTCGTAAATAATTTCCAAAAACTGCTCCACCCCATCAGCACAAATACAACATAATGGCGGCGACAAAACTTACCTCGAAGTAGTCGTACCAACCATCAGCTCTGGCTGTTGCCCCTCTACCGGTGCCGCCACAGCAAAAATCTGACTCATCACAAGCATCATGATCACCATCGTCCAAAAGCTCCGAATCATCGTCATCATCATCATACTGCCGCTCAACTTTTCTGCGGTAAGTAACCTTTCTGGCGGACGGAGAGCAGAGGTGGCGCCGCAAGTTGCAAAGGTACTGCGAAAAAGCTATTCCACGGACACTATATATCCGCCCTCAGTTATCCCAAATAAAGATCCTTCCGCGTTCTGGGGATCTCCCACTCAAGCCCAGCCTAGCCAGAGTCCCTGAACTTCCCCGCGGAAAGGATATGAATCAAACCTTGATGTCAAGGTAACAGGTAAAATTGAGACAAACCTCGAATACAGTTACAGTGGCTGCTGGCAGCCAAGGCGGAACTCCCTGGATAAGAAGTCGTCTCAGTTCTAGAATCTCGAGTCTATCTCCTTATGTACAGCCCCCACTCACCGCACCGCCTCCTCGTCGGAAAACGCGAGACCATCAAATGGAATCCTTGAATTGAATCCTCCCCTCCAATCCTCTCGCTCACGCATGTGGTAATACCAATCACCATTATCGCCGCCACAAGTTACCTATTTCGGCGTTTGGTCGCTTTTAGATCGAAAAGTCAATGTAAAGTCAAATGTAGTACACCTCGTAGAGACTTGTTAATGATATATAACGAATTGCAATGAAGAAACCTCTTCCTCGTCAAACTGACTCCTGTGCTAGCCTAGACCACCAATTTATTAGCACTGTGTGGGCGTGGATGTGGCGCCGACATAATCGTGCGATATGTCACTTTTATGCCTCACGTCTCCATCTAACAGTACAATGTAGACCGTCAAACAACATAGTTCAATCAGTCAATTTATATCAATCTAAAGAAAGAATGGATAACCAACTACACGCATTATTACTAACCGAGAATCCTCATCCAACCTCGAGGCCCACCACGCCTCAAGGCCCCCAAACCAGGTATCTGATACACCTCCCCTCAGCAAAAAATCTTCTCGGTTCATTCACATTCTTCTTATCTCATATATCATCACCCCTGACGGTGATACCACCAAAAGGTAGCTCACGCTCATGCTCTTGATAATTCTTCAACGGATCCTTCCTCAACGCTTCCGCTTCCGAACTCATCAGCATAGGGGATTTGAGTCCTGCTTTTTTCACTTTGATAACAGACTCAGTCAACGCCCTCGTCATCGCGGGTATGATAGGTACAGGCGTCGATGCAACCTACTCCGACCATTCCAGTCAGCCTGTATGTAAAGAAGGAAACACAATCCCACCTCGTTTCGCAATGCTGTGAATCTCGAAGTGGTGAGAGATCCTCCTGGCACAGGCGTCATGGACGAAACATCCGGATTTGAGCTCGAATCATCTACAAACGGCACAAATGCACTCCTCGCCGGTGTTTTCGGTAACGACGCAGCAGATTTACCACTCCCCGATCTCGCCAACCCTGTCTTTGCTTTTGGAATGGCAGAAGGCGGAGGCATAACAGTAGCAGTAGGAGTACTTGATCCTTCCTCTGCCTCCGAATCTCTAAAAACTGCGAAACCCCCACCCATCCCAGATTTCGAGCCTGAGGATCCTGATCCAGACGCAATAGCAGAAGACGAGGAAGCGACGCGTTTACTCTTTCCAGCCTGCTTCAACGTCGTGCCCACCATTTTCTTCGTCTCTGGTATGTTTTCCTTCACTCTCGTTTTTCTCGTGCCCAGATCTTGCCATGTATCTGATGATGGAAGTGAATCGTCGGTGCGTGAGGGGGTAGAACCTGTGGGGTCAACATATATCCGGAGTTTGGATGAATTGGAAGTGGATGAGGTTGACATGGGCAT